>Ga0207695_10000632_pt1 | contig 70471 bp, 43 predicted proteins | sample KBSC54metaG_FD_184354 | JGI IMG/M metagenome (GOLD analysis project Ga0207695, IMG submission 184354) | Corn rhizosphere microbial communities from Kellogg Biological Station, Michigan, USA - KBS C5-4 metaG (SPAdes) (version 2) | ecosystem: Host-associated > Plants > Roots > Rhizosphere > Soil...
GGTACCTATACGGCCAACCTGACCAGCGCCGCCGGATGCGACTCGGTGGCTACGTTGAACTTAACAGTTAACCCCGCGGTGACGAGCACAACGAACACGACCATTTGCGACAGCCAACTGCCGTACAGCTGGAACGGCCAGACTTTTACCGCGGCTGGTACCTATACGGCCAACCTGACCAGCGCCGCCGGATGCGACTCGGTGGCTACGTTGAACTTAACAGTTAACCCCGCGGTGACGAGCACAACGAACACGACCATTTGCGACAGCCAACTGCCGTACACCTGGAATGGTCAGACGATTAGCGCGGCTGGCACGTACACGGCTAATTTGACCAGCGCAGCCGGTTGTGATTCGATTGCCACCCTGAACCTGGCGGTTAACGCGGCGGTGACCAGTACGACGAACACGACTATCTGTTCAAGCCAGTTGCCGTACAGTTGGAACGCCCAGACCCTTAATACAGCTGGTACCTATACGGCCAACCTGATCAGTGCAGCGGGTTGCGATTCGGTTGCCACCCTGAACCTCACGGTGAACCCGGTTGTGACCAGTACGACTAATACCACGATCTGCTCCACCCAATTGCCATACGCCTGGAACGGTCAGACCCTTAGCGCGGCTGGAACTTATACGGCCAACCTGACGAGTGCAGCGGGTTGTGATTCTGTTGCTACGTTGAATCTCGCGGTAAATCCAGCGGTGACCAGCACGACGAACAAGACCATTTGTGCGAACCAACTACCCTACAGTTGGAATGGCCAGACCCTTAATGCGGCAGGCACCTATACGGCCAACCTGACGAGTGCAGCGGGCTGCGATTCTGTGGCTACGTTGAACTTGACTGTCAATCCGGCGGTGACGAGTACGACGAACACGACCATTTGTGCCAGCCAATTGCCGTACAGCTGGAACGGGCAGACGCTTAATGCGGCAGGCACCTATACGGCTAATCTAATCAGTGCCGCGGGTTGTGACTCGATTGCTACACTGAACCTGGTGGTTAATGCGGCAGTGACCAGTACGACGAACACGACCATTTGTGCGAACCAACTGCCTTATAGCTGGAACGGCCAGGTTATTAATGCGGCTGGAACGTATACGGCTAATCTAATCAGTGCAGAGGGTTGTGACTCGGTGGCTACGCTGAACCTCGCCGTTAATCCTGCAGTGACCAGCACAACCAACACGACGACTTGTGCGAACCAACTGCCCTACAGTTGGAACGGCCAGACCATTACTGCCGCCGGCACCTATACGGCTAACCTGACGAGTGCAGCGGGCTGTGACTCGGTGGCTACGCTGAACCTGGCGGTCAACGCAGCAGTAACCAGTACGACGAATACGACCATTTGCTCCAGTCAGCTGCCATACAGCTGGAACGGCCAGACGATTAACGCGGCTGGCACCTATACGGCTAATTTGACTAGTGCAGCGGGTTGCGACTCGGTCGCTACCTTGAGCCTGGCGGTCAATCCGGCGGTGACCAGTACAACCAACACAACCATTTGCGCCAACCAGCTGCCCTACAGTTGGAACGGCCAGACCCTTAACGCAGCTGGTACCTATACGGCTAATCTAATCAGTGCAGCGGGTTGTGACTCGATTGCTACTCTGAACCTGGTGGTTAATGCGGCAGTGACCAGCACAACGAACACGATGATTTGTGCCAGCCAACTGCCATACACCTGGAACGGCCAGACCCTTAATGCAGCTGGTACCTATACGGCTAACCTGACGAGTGCATCGGGCTGCGACTCGGTCGCTACCTTGAACTTGGCGGTCAATCCGGTGGTGACCAGTACGACTAATACAGCGATCTGCTCCACTCAACTGCCATACGTCTGGAATGGTCAGACCCTTAATGCGGCTGGGACATATACGGCTAACCTGACGAGCGCTGCCGGTTGCGACTCGGTGGCTACGCTAAACTTAACAGTTAACCCTGCGGTGACCAGTGCGACGAACACGACGATTTGTTCGAGCCAGCTGCCCTACAGTTGGAACGGCCAGACGCTTAACGCAGCTGGTACATATACGGCGAACCTGACCAGCGCGGCTGGCTGTGACTCGGTTGCTACACTGAACCTGGCGGTTAACGCGGCAGTGACCAGCACGACGAACACGACTATCTGTTCGAGCCAGCTACCCTACACGTGGAATGGTCAGACCCTTACTGCAGCTGGCACCTATACGGCGAACCTGACCAGTGCGGCTGGCTGCGACTCGGTGGCTACACTGAACCTGGCGGTTAACGCAGCAGTGACCAATACGACGAACACGACCATTTGTGCTAATCAACTTCCTTACAGCTGGAATGGTCAGACCCTTACTGCAACTGGCACCTATACGGCTAATCTGACAAGTGCGGCGGGTTGTGACTCGGTGGCTACGTTGAACTTAACAGTTAACCCCGCTGTGACGAGCACAACGAACACGACCATTTGTGCCAGCCAACTGCCCTACAGCTGGAACGGCCAGATTATCAACGCGGCTGGTACGTATACAGCTAACCTGACAAGCGCCGCCGGTTGTGACTCGATCGCCACCTTGAACCTGGCGGTTAACGCGGCAGTGACCAGTACGACGAATACGAGCATTTGTGCGAACCAACTGCCCTACAGTTGGAACGGTCAGACTATCAGTGCTGCTGGTACCTATACGGCGAACCTGACCAGTGCGGCCGGTTGCGACTCGGTGGCTACGCTGAACCTTGCGGTTAACGCGGCCGTGACCAGTATGACGAACACGACGATTTGTTCGAACCAACTGCCCTACAGTTGGAATGGCCAGGTTATTAATGCGGCTGGCACTTATACGGCCAACCTGACCAGTGCGGCGGGTTGTGACTCGGTTGCTACGTTGAACTTAACTGTCAATCCAGTGGTGACCAGTATCACGAACACAACAATCTGCTTGAATCAACTTCCTTACAGTTGGAATGGTCAGATCCTTAATGCAGCTGGCACCTATACAGCTAACCTGACGAGTGCAGCGGGTTGTGATTCGGTCGCTACCTTGAACTTGGCTGTCAACCCGGCCGTAACCAGCACCACGAACACGACCATTTGCGCCAGCCAGCTGCCGTACAGCTGGAACGGTCAGAGCATTACTGCGGCTGGAACGTATACGGCCAACCTGACAAGTGCGGCGGGCTGTGACTCGGTTGCTACCCTGAATTTGGCGGTAAACCCAGTGGTGACCAGCACGACGAACACGATCATCTGCTCTAGCCAATTGCCCTACACGTGGAATGGTCAGACTATCAATGTAGCCGGTACCTATACAGCCAACCTGACGAGTGTTGCGGGCTGCGATTCGATTGCTACCTTAAATTTGGCGGTTGCTGCAACGCCGACCAGTACTACCAATACGACCATCTGTTCGAGCCAGTTGCCCTACAGCTGGAACGGTCAGAGCATCAACGCAGCTGGTGCCTATACAGCCAACCTGACCAGTGTAGCGGGTTGTGACTCGGTGGCCACCCTGAACCTGGCCGTCAACCCCGCGGTGACCAGCACGACGAACACGACTATATGTGCCAATCAACTTCCTTACATCTGGAACGGTCAGAATATCAATACAGCTGGTACCTATACGGCCAATTTGATGAGTGCAGCGGGCTGCGATTCGATCGCTACGTTGAACTTAACGGTTACAGCTACGCTGACGAGCACAACGAATACGACTATCTGCGCCAGTCAGCTGCCATACACTTGGAATGGACAAATAATTAATGCCGCTGGTACCTATACGGCGAATTTAACCAGTGCAGCGGGTTGCGACTCGATCGCTACCCTCAACCTTGCTGTTAATCCGGTGGTGATCAGTACTACCAATACCACAATCTGTGCGAGCCAGCTGCCGTACACCTGGAACAGCCAGACCCTTAATGCGGCTGGTACTTACACCGCTAATCTAACTAGTGCAGCGGGCTGCGATTCTGTGGCTACGTTGAACCTCGCGGTTAGCGCGGCCGTGACCAGTACGACGAACACGACCATCTGCTCCAGCCAACTACCCTACACGTGGAATGGTCAGACCATCAATGCGGCTGGCACCTATACGGCGAACCTGACCAGTGCGGCTGGTTGCGACTCGGTTGCTACCCTGAACCTTGCGGTTAACGCGGCCGTGACCAGCACAACGAATACGACCATTTGTGCGAACCAGCTGCCGTACAGTTGGAATGGTCAGACTATTAGCGCGGCTGGTACTTATACGGCGAACCTGACCAGTGCGGCCGGTTGCGACTCGATTGCTACCTTGAACCTGGTAGTTACTGCAACACTCACCAGCACTACAAATATCACGATCTGTGCGAACCAGTTACCTTATAGCTGGAACGGCCAGGTTATTAATACTGCTGGTACCTATACGGCCAACCTGACGAGTGCTGCTGGCTGTGACTCGGTTGCTACTTTAAACCTGGCGGTTACCGCCACGCTAACCAGTACGACGAACACTACGATCTGCGCGAGCCAGTTGCCTTACAGCTGGAACGGTCAGAGCGTCAATGCTGCCGGTACCTATACGGCTCATCTGACCAGTGCCGCGGGTTGTGACTCGGTGGCCACGTTGAACCTGGCAGTCAAGCCGGCTGTGACCAGCACGACGAATACGACGATCTGCGCCAGCCAGTTGCCTTACAGCTGGAACGGTCAGAGCATAACTGCTGCTGGAACTTATACGGCCAACTTGACCAGTGCTGCGGGCTGTGACTCGATTGCTGCGTTGAACTTAACAGTCAACCCGGCCAGGACCAGTACGACGAACACAACGATTTGCGCCAGCCAGCTGCCCTATAGCTGGAACGGACAGACTATCAGTGCGGCTGGTACGTATACGGCCAACCTGACCAGTGCGGCTGGCTGTGATTCGGTCGCTACGCTGAACCTGACGGTTAACGCGGCAGTGACCAGTACAACGAATGCCACGATTTGTGCGAGCCAACTTCCCTACAGCTGGAATGGTCAGAGCATCAATGCAGCAGGGACATATACAGCTAACCTGACAAGCGCCGCCGGTTGTGACTCGGTGGCCACGCTGAATCTGGCGGTCAACCCGGTAGTAACCAGTACCACAAACACGACCATTTGTGCGAACCAACTACCTTATAGCTGGAACGGTCAGGCTATCAATGCCGCAGGAACGTATACGGCTGGCCTGACTAGTGCAGCGGGCTGTGACTCGATGGCCACACTGAACTTGGCGGTTACTGCGACGCTGACTAGTACGACGAACACGACGATCTGCTCGAATCAGTTACCCTACAGTTGGAACGGGCAGACGATTAATGCGGCTGGAACCTATACAGCGAACCTGATAAGCGCTGCGGGCTGTGACTCGGTGGCTACGCTGAACCTCGCCGTTAATCCTGTGGTGACTAGCACAACCAATACCACAATCTGTGCTAGTCAATTGCCGTACAGCTGGAATGGTCAAACTATCAATGCTGCTGGCGCCTATAAGGCTAACCTGATCAGTGCAGCCGGCTGCGACTCGGTTGCTACTCTGAACCTGGCGGTTACTGCGACCCTGACCAGTACAACGAATTCGACCATTTGCTCCAGCCAGTTGCCCTATAGCTGGAACGGGCAGGCGCTTAACGCTGCTGGTACCTATACGGCCAACTTGACCAGTGCCGCGGGTTGCGATTCGATCGCTACTTTGAATTTGACAATCAGCCCTGCTGTTAACAGTACTAACAATACCACGATCTGTGCCAGCCAACTGCCCTATACTTGGAACGGTCAGACCATCAATGCGGCGGGTACCTACACGGCAAATCTCATCAGTGCAGCAGGTTGTGACTCGATCGCTACCTTGAACCTTGTGGTCAACGCGGTTTTGACCAGTACAACCAACACAACCATCTGCTCCAGCCAGTTGCCTTATAGCTGGAACGGCCAGACCATTAACGCGGCTGGTACCTATACAGCGAACCTGACCAGTGCCACTGGTTGCGACTCGATAGCTACCCTCAGCCTAGCCGTCAATCCGGTCGTGACCAGCACAACCAATACCACAATCTGTGCTAGCCAGCTGCCATACAGCTGGAGTGGTCAGACTATAAGTGCTGCCGGTACTTATACAGCCAACCTGACCAGTGCAGCGGGCTGCGACTCGGTCGCCACATTGAATTTAGCAGTTAACTCGGCCGTGACGAGTACGACGAACACGACCATATGTGCGAATCAACTGCCTTATAGCTGGAACGGTCAGAGCATTACTGCTGCCGGTATGTATTCGGCTAACCTGACGAGCGCTGCCGGCTGTGACTCGATCGCCACATTGAATTTAGCAGTTAACCCGGCGGTGACCAGTACGACGAACACGACCATCTGCTCCAGCCAGCTGCCATACACGTGGAATGGCCAGACGATTAATGCCGCTGGTACCTATACGGCTAACCTGACTAGTGCATCGGGCTGTGACTCGATTGCGACGTTGAATCTGGCAGTTAACGCGGCCGTGACCAGTACGACGAATACAACCATTTGTTCGAGTCAGCTACCCTACACCTGGAACGGGCAGAGTATTAGCGCCGCTGGCACGTATACGGCTAATCTGACGAGTGCAGCCGGATGCGACTCGGTTGCCACGTTGAACCTGGTGGTCAATCCTGTGGTGACCAATACGACGAACACCACGATCTGTTCTAGCCAATTGCCTTACAGTTGGAACGGTCAGACCATCAATGCTGCTGGTATCTATACGGCCAATCTGACCAGTGCAGCGGGCTGTGACTCGATCGCTACGCTGAACTTGGCCGTAACTGCCACGTTGACCAGTAGCACTAACACGACTATTTGTTCAAGCCAGCTGCCCTACACCTGGAACGGGCAGAGCATTGGCGCCGCTGGTACATATACGGCGAACCTGACCAGTGCGGCGGGTTGTGATTCGGTTGCTACGTTGAACCTGGCAGTTACAGCAACACTTGCCAGCACGACCAATACTACGATCTGTTCGAGCCAATTGCCCTATACCTGGAATGCTCAGACCATCATTACGGCTGGTACCTATACGGCGAACCTGGTCGGCACGGCCGGTTGTGACTCAATCGCTACCCTCAACCTGGCGGTTAACGCGGCAGTGACCAGTACGACGAACACGACTATTTGCTCCAGCCAGCTGCCGTACAGCTGGAATGGCCAGACTCTTAATGCGGCTGGTACCTATACGGCGAACTTGACTAGTGCAGCGGGCTGCGATTCGGTAGCTACGTTGAACTTAGTTGTAACTGCGACGCTGACGAGCACGACGAACACGACGATCTGTTCGAGTCAGCTGCCGTATAGCTGGAATGGCCAGAGCATTAGTGCCGCTGGTACATATACAGCCAACCTGACCAGTGCAGCAGGTTGCGACTCAATTGCTACCCTGAACCTGGTAGTCAACCCGGCAGTGGCCAGTACGACGAACACGACGATCTGCTCGAATCAGTTGCCATATACCTGGAACGGTCAGACCTTTAATGCTGCTGGTACATATACCGCTAATCTGACCAGTGCAGCAGGTTGCGACTCCGTCGCTACGTTGAACCTGGCGGTTAATGCGGCGGTGACCAGTACTACCAATACCACGATCTGTTCCAACCAATTGCCATATACCTGGAATGGTCAATCCCTTACAACGGCTGGCACCTATACGGCTAATCTGACGAGTGCAGCGGGCTGTGACTCGATCGCTACGCTGAACTTGGCCGTAACTGCCACGTTGACCAGTAGCACTAACACGACCATTTGCTCCAGCCAACTGCCGTATAGCTGGAACGGCCAGATTCTTAACGTGGCAGGTACGTACACGGCTAACCTGACCAGTGCAGCTGGTTGTGACTCGATTGCTACCTTGAACCTGGTGGTTACTGGGACGCTGACCAGCACAACGAATACGACCATTTGCGCTAGTCAGTTGCCGTACAGCTGGAACGGCCAGGCCATTGGCGCTGCTGGCACGTATACAGCTAATCTTATCAGTGCTGCCGGTTGCGACTCGGTCGCTACCTTGAATCTGGTGGTTACTGCCACGCTGACCAGCACAACCAACACAACTATTTGTGCGAGCCAATTGCCCTATAGCTGGAACGGCCAAACCTTAGGCTCGGCTGGTACTTATACGGCTAATTTGACGAGTGCGGCAGGCTGCGACTCGATCGCTACCCTCAATCTTGCCGTTAATCCGGTGGTGAGCAGTACTACTAATACCACCATTTGCGCGAGCCAGTTACCCTATAGCTGGAATGGCCAGAGCATTACTGCTGCTGGTACTTACACGGCTAATCTGACGAGTGCAGCGGGTTGTGACTCGGTTGCAACGCTGAACCTGGCGGTCAACCCAATGGTGACCAGTACGACGAACACGACGATCTGTTCGAGTCAGCTGCCATACAGTTGGAACGGTCAGACTATCAGTGCGGCTGGTACCTATACGGCTAACCTGACCAGTGCCGCCAGTTGTGATTCGGTTGCTACGTTGAACCTGCTGGTTACGGCAACGCTGACGAGCACCACGAATACGACCATTTGTTCGAGCCAGCTGCCGTATACCTGGAATGGCCAAACTATTAATGCCGCTGGTACGTATACGGCCAACCTGACCAGTGCAGCGGGCTGTGACTCGATCGCTACGCTGAACCTGGTGGTTACTGCCACGCTGACCAGTACGACGAACACGACGATTTGTTCGAGCCAGCTACCGTATACCTGGAATGGCCAAACTATTAATGCCGCTGGTACGTATACGGCCAACCTGACGAGTGCCGCTGGTTGTGATTCGGTTGCTACCTTGAACCTGGCGGTTACTGCGACGCTGACGAGCACGACGAATATGACGACTTGTGCTAATCAGCTGCCCTATAGCTGGAACGGTCAGGCTATTACTGCAGCCGGGACCTATACGGCTAATTTGACCAGCGCAGCGGGTTGCGACTCGATTGCTACACTGGATCTGGTAGTTACTGCTACGCTGACCAGCATGACGAATACGACGATTTGTTCGAGCCAGTTGCCGTACACTTGGAACGGTCAAACTATCAGTGCTGCTGGTACGTATACGGCTAACCTGACCGGTGCCGCAGGTTGTGATTCGGTTGCTACGTTGAATCTTGCTGTGACTGCTTCGGTGACCAGCACGACAAATACCACGATCTGCTCGAACCAGCTGCCATATACCTGGAACGGTCAGAGCATTACTGCTGCCGGCACCTATACGGCCAACCTGACAAGTGCTACAGGATGCGATTCGGTTGCTTCGTTGAACTTAACAGTCAGCCCTGCTGTAACGAGTACGACCAACACTGCGATATGTGCGAGCCAGTTACCTTACACCTGGAACGGACAGAGCATTAGCACTTCTGGCACCTATACGGCAAACCTGACCAGTGCGGCGGGCTGTGATTCGGTTGCTACATTGAACTTAACCGTCAGCCCGGCCGTAACGAGTACGACCAACGCCGCGATTTGCTCGAGCCAGTTGCCTTACAGTTGGAATGGTCTGAGCATTAACGCGACTGGTACTTATACGGCCAATCTCATCAGCGTGGCTGGCTGTGACTCGGTTGCCACACTGAATCTGGTGGTTACTGCGACGCTGACCAGCACGACAAACACGACGATTTGCTCGAGTCAACTGCCCTACAACTGGAATGGTCAAAGCCTTACTTCGGCTGGAACTCATACAGCCAACCTGACGAGTGCAGCTGGCTGCGACTCGGTTGCTACGTTGAACCTGACGATTGCTGCGACACTGACGAGCACGACGAATACGACGATTTGTTCGAGCCAACTACCCTACAGTTGGAACGGTCAGAGCATTAACGCAGCCGGCACCTATACCGCGAACCTGACTAGCGCCGCGGGCTGTGACTCCGTTGCTACCTTGAACCTAATGATTACGGCGACGCTGACGAGCACGACAAATACAACCATTTGTTCGAGTCAGTTGCCTTACACCTGGAATGGTCAAACTATTACCACAACCGGTACCTATACCGCTAATTTGACCAGTGCGGCAGGCTGTGACTCGGTTGCTACGCTAAACCTGGCTGTCAACCCGGCAGTGACCAGCACGACGAATACAACCATTTGTGCCGGCCAGCTGCCGTACAGCTGGAATGGGCAGACCCTTACAGCAGCCGGTACCTATACGGCTAATTTGACCAGCGCGGCGGGCTGTGACTCGGTTGCTACCTTGAACTTAACAGTCAGCCCGGTAGTAACGAGCACGACCAATACTACGATCTGCTCGAACCAGCTGCCGTATACCTGGAACGGTCAGCCCATAACTACTGCCGGCACTTATACAGCCAACCTGACCAGTGCAGCGGGTTGTGATTCGGTTGCTACGTTGAATCTGGTAGTGACTGCTACGGTGACCAGCACGACGAATACCACGATCTGCTCGAACCAGCTGCCATACACCTGGAACGGTCAGAGCATAACTGCGGCCGGCACTTATACAGCCAACCTGACCAGCGCCGCGGGCTGTGACTCGATCGCCACATTGAGCTTAACAGTCAATCCGACTGTGACTAGTATGACAAACACGACGATCTGCGCAAGCCAATTGCCGTATACCTGGAATGGGCAGACCGTTAATTCAGCCGGTACATACACCGCCAACCTGACCAGTGCTGCTGGCTGCGACTCGGTTGCTACGCTGAACCTGGCTATCAACCCGGCAGTGACCAGCACGACGAATACAACCATTTGTGCCAGCCAATTGCCCTATAGCTGGAACGGACAGACCCTTACAGCAGCCGGTACCTATACCGCTAATTTGACCAGTGCAGCAGGTTGTGACTCCATTGCTACACTGAATCTGGGGGTTACTGCGACACTGACCAGCACGACGAACACGACGATTTGCTCGAACCGGCTGCCCTACAACTGGAATGGTCAAAGCCTTACTTCGGCTGGAACTTATACGGCAAACCTGACTAGTGCTGCTGGTTGTGACTCGATCGCTACGCTGAACCTCACGGTCAACCCGGCAATAACCAGCACAACGAATACTACGATTTGTTCGAATCAATTGCCTTATACCTGGAACGGGCAGAGCATTACGGCTGCTGGTACATATACGGCCAACCTGACCAGTGCAGCGGGTTGTGACTCGGTTGCTACCGTGAATCTGTTGGTTACTGCTACCCTGACCAATACGACGAACACGGCCATTTGTGCGAACCAGCTGCCCTACAGTTGGAATGGTCAGAGCATTACAGCTGCTGGTACGTATACGGCGAACCTGACTAGTGCTGCTGGTTGTGACTCAGTTGCTACGCTGAACCTTTCGGTCACAGCCACGTTGACCAGTATAACCAATTTGACGATCTGCTCCAACCAGTTACCCTATAGCTGGAACGGGCAAAGCATTACTGCGGCTGGAACTTATACCGCTAATCTGATCGGTGCAGCGGGTTGTGACTCTGTCGCTACGTTGAACCTGGGAGTTACTGCAACACTGACCAGCACGACGAACACAACGATCTGCTCGAACCAGCTGCCCTACACTTGGAACGGTCAAAGCATAACTGCGGCTGGCACCTATTCGGCTAATCTGATCAGTGCCGCTGGCTGTGATTCGGTTGCGACCTTAAACCTGATGGTTACTGCGATGCTAACCAGCACAACCAATACCACTATTTGCGCAAACCAGCTGCCCTACAGTTGGAATGGTCAAAGCATTACTGCTGCTGGTACATATACGGCAAACCTGACCAGTGCGGCGGGTTGCGACTCGATCGTTACATTGAACTTGACAGTCAACCCAGTGGTAACGAGCACGACAAATACCATAATCTGCTCGAGTCAGCTGCCTTACACCTGGAACGGTCAGACTATTAATGCCGCTGGTACTTATATGGCTAATCTGACTAGTGCTTCGGGGTGTGACTCAATCGCTACATTGAACCTGGCAGTCAATCCGACAGTAACTAGTACGACGACCACAACGATTTGCTCCAGCCAACTGCCGTACACCTGGAATGGCCAGATCCTTACTGCAGCTGGTACCTATACGGCTAATCTGACCAGTGCCGCCGGTTGCGACTCAGTTGTTACACTGAGCCTGGCGGTCAACCCAATGGTGACCAGTACGACGAACACGACGATCTGCTCGAGTCAGCTACCTTATAGCTGGAACGGGCAGACCCTTACTGCGGCCGGTACCTATACAGCCAACCTGGCCAGTGTAGCGGGATGTGATTCGATCGCTACGTTGAACCTTGTAGTTACGGCAACGCTGACGAGCACGACGAATACGACGATTTGTTCGAGTCAGTTGCCCTATACCTGGAACGGTCAGACCCTTACTGTGACTGGCACCTATACGGCGAATCTGACCAGTGTCGCCGGCTGCGATTCGGTTGCTACGCTGAACCTAGTGGTTACTTCTACGCTGACCAGTACGACGAATACAACGATCTGTTCGAGCCAATTACCCTATACCTGGAATGGGCAGACCCTTATTGCGGCTGGCACATACACCGCTAATCTAACTAGTGCAGCGGGCTGTGACTCGATTGCTACGCTGAACCTAGTGGTTACTTCTACGCTGACCAGTACGACGAATACCACCATTTGCGCGAGCCAGTTACCCTACACCTGGAATGGTCAGACCATTAGCGCGGCTGGTACCTATACTGCTAACCTGATCAGTGCAGCCGGCTGTGACTCGATTGCCACGTTGAACCTGGCTGTAACTGCAATACTGACCAGCACGACGAATACGAAGATCTGTCCGAACCAGTTGCCGTACAGCTGGAACGGGCAGACTATCAATGCAGCTGGTACCTATACGGCTAATCTGACCAGCGCCGCGGGTTGCGACTCGGTTGCTACGTTGAACCTAGCAGTTACGGCAACGCTGACCAGCACGACGAACACGACGATCTGTGCTAACCAACTGCCTTACAGCTGGAACGGTCAGACTATCAGTGCTGCTGGTACCTATACAGTTAACCTGACGAGCGCAGCCGGTTGTGACTCGGTCGCTACTTTGAACCTGGCGGTTACTGCCACGCTGACCAGCACGACGAATACAACGATCTGTTCTAGCCAATTGCCCTATACCTGGAATGGGCAGACCCTTAACGCGGCCGGTACATACACCGCTAATCTAACTAGTGCAGCGGGCTGTGACTCGATCGCTACATTGAACCTAGTCGTCAACCCAGTGGTGACCAGTACCACTAACACGACTATTTGTTCGAGCCAGCTGCCGTACAATTGGAACGGACAAACAATTACTGCCGCAGGTACCTACACCGCCAACCTGACTAGCGCAGCGGGTTGTGACTCGGTTGCAACGTTGAACTTGATTGTCAATTCCATAGTGACTAGCACAACGAACACGACCATTTGCTCAAGCCAACTGCCATACACGTGGAATGGCCAAACGATTAATGCGGCTGGAAACTATACGGCTAATCTGACTAGTGCAGCTGGTTGCGATTCGGTTGCTACGCTGAACCTGGTGGTTACTTCTACGCTGACCAGTACGACGAATACGACGATCTGTGCGAACCAGTTGCCGTACAGCTGGAACGGGCAGACTATCAATGCGGCTGGCACCTATACGGCGAATCTGACTAGTGCAGCCGGCTGCGACTCAATCGCTACCCTGAACCTGGTAGTTACTTCTACGCTGACCAGTACGACGAACATGACGATCTGTTCGAGCCAACTGCCGTATACCTGGAATGGCCAGAGCATTAATGCGGCCGGCACTTATACGGCCAATCTGACTAGCGCCGCGGGTTGTGACTCGGTTGCAACGCTGAACCTGGCGGTCAACCCAGTGGTGACCAGTACGACGAACACGACGATTTGCGCCAATCAGCTGCCTTACAATTGGGACGGTCAGACCATTAACGCAGCCGGTACATATACGGCTAACCTGACCAGTGCAGCTGGTTGTGACTCGATTGCAACGTTGAACCTGGTAGTTACGGCAACGCTGACCAGTACGACGAATACCAGGATCTGTTCGAGCCAATTGCCCTATACCTGGAATGGGCAGACCATTAATGCCGCTGGCATGTATACGGTGAACCTGACAAGCGCAGCCGGTTGCGACTCGGTCGCTACCTTGAACCTGGCGGTTACTGCCACGCTGACCAGCACGACGAACACGACCATTTGTTCGAGTCAGTTGCCGTACAGCTGGAATGGACAGAGCATTAGCGCTGCTGGTACGTATACGGCCAATCTGACCAGTGCCGCCGGTTGTGATTCGGTCGCCACATTGAATTTAGCAGTTAACCCGGCGGTGACCAGTACGACGAACGCGACGATTTGTTCGAGCCAGTTGCCCTACAGCTGGAATGGTCAGACGATCAATGCGGCTGGAACGTATACGGCCAACCTGACAAGCGCAGCCGGTTGTGATTCGGTTGCTACGTTGAACCTGCTGGTTACGGCAACGCTGACCAGCACGACGAACACGACGATCTGTGCTAATCAACTACCTTACGGCTGGAACGGTCAGACTATCAGCGCTGCTGGTACCTATACAGCTAACCTGACGAGTGCAGCCGGTTGTGACTCCGTCGCCACCTTGAACCTAGTGGTTACGGCAACACTCACCAGTACGAAGAATACCACGATCTGCGCTAACCAGCTGCCATATAGTTGGAACGGTCAGACTATCAGTGCTGCTGGTACCTATACAGCTAACCTGACGAGTGCATCGGGTTGTGACTCGGTTGCTACGTTGAACCTGATGGTAACCGCGACGCTGACGAGCACGACGAATACGGCGATATGTTCGAACCAGCTGCCCTATAGTTGGAATGGCCAGATTATTAACGCCGCTGGTACGTATAAAGCCAACCTGACGAGTGCGGCGGGCTGTGATTCGATCGCCACGTTGAATCTGACGCTCAACCCGGTTGTGACCAGTACGACCAATAAGACCATTTGCAGCAACCAATTGCCCTATAGCTGGAATGGACAAGTGATGAGCGCTGCAGGTACTTACAAGGCCAATCTGACCAGCGCCGCAGGTTGCGACTCCGTTGCGACACTGAATCTTGCGGTCAATGCAACGCTGACCAGCACGACCAATACCACGATCTGCGGCAGCCAGCTGCCGTATAGCTGGAATGGCCGGAGCATAGGGGCGGCAGGGACATATACCGCGAATTTGAAGACAGTAGCGGGATGTGACTCCGTTGTAACCCTGAACCTGGCAGTTAATCCGACCTCCTCCAGCACAACAAGGATCACTATCTGCTCAAGTCTCCTTCCGTATGCCTGGAACGGACGGTCGTTGACGACAGCAGGTACCTACACGGTCAACCTCACAAGCGCAAATGGCTGTGACTCTGTGGCCCAGCTCATCCTGACCGTCAATGCAGCCGCCATGACCACCCAGGATGTGTCGACCTGCCTGTCTTCCTATACCTTGCCCGATGGCACGGTTGCTACGACAAGCGGTGTGTATACGTCGCTCCTGAAAACCGTAGTGGGCTGCGACAGCATCGTCACGACCAGGCTCAGGCTGTTGCCGCCCGCTAATTTGGTTGTCAGTGACCCGCCAACCACCTGCACACAGTCCACGGTCAACCTCACTGCCGCTGCTATTACGGCAGGTAGCGATGCAGGCCTGACCTATACTTACTGGAAAGATGCGGCAACATCGATAGCCCTTGGCAACGCCAGTGCAGTGACCGACAGCGGCACCTATTATATTAAAGCCACCAATGCAGGCGGATGCTCCCAGGTCAGGCCGGTAAGAGTTGTGATCGAAGGCTCCCCAACCCTGATAGTGCATAATCCCGGCGCCGTGTGCATGCCAGCTACAATAGATATTACTGCGCCGTCTGTAACTGCTGGCAGCGACCCCGGTCTGACCTATACCTATTGGCAGGATCCGGACGGGACAGTTGCGCTGATCAATCCCAATGCTGTCGCTAATGATAGTACCTACTATATTAAAGGAAGCGCTGTGGGTGGTTGCTTTAGCATCAAGCCGGTGAAAAGCTCCTTTAACCAGCCGCCTGCCGCCGCCTTCAACGGCAATGAGGCCATTTGTGCTGGCAATACAGCGATCCTGAAGGTTAGTTTCACCGGAAAGGCGCCGTGGACCCTTACTTACAGCGACGGCTCGTCCTCCTCCATCATTCCCAATATCACTACGCCAGAATATTCTTTGATAGTTGGCCCGAAAACGACTACGACCTATAGTCTCCAGTCGGTTGCGGACGCCGCCTGTACGGCAAATTCCATCAACAGCACGGCTACGGTTACTGTCCGGCCGGCGATCGAAGGCATCCGTTATCCCACGCTAGATGCGTTTGCCTTCGTTGCGACGCCGCTGTCCGCCCGGATACTCGGCAGCCAATACTCCTATAACTGGAGCCCCGCAACAGGGCTGGATCTGACGACTGTTCCCGATCCCATCTTCAACTATGGAATCAGCACCCAATATCAAATAACTCTGACTTCCGACTCCGGCTGCGTCACAGTAGATACGGTATTGGTACATATTATAAACCCGGGCGATACAAATCTTGCCCCGAACCTGTTCGTCCCCAAGGCGTGGTCGCCCAATAACGACGGCAAGAATGACAAGCTTTTCCCCTTCACGTACCATATTCGGAAACTTAATTACTTCCGCATTTTCGACAGGTGGGGCCGACTGGTGTTCGAAACGACGACACTCGGCGCCGGGTGGGACGGTGTGTTCAATGGTCGTCCCCAGGTGATGGACGTCTACACATGGACGGTGGAAGCTATTGGCGATGACGGCAGCGTCATCAAACGAAGCGGTAATTCTATTTTACTACGATAAAGATTGCGCCATGAAACATTTTAGACTCTTAGTTTTGTTACTCCTGCCGGGCCTTACGTCTGCGCTCACCTACGGGCAGGACCCCAGCTTCTCCCAGTTCTTCTCTTCTCCCCTGAACATAAGCCCGGCACTGACGGCCAGGATCAATAGCAAATGGAGAATGGTAAGCAATATCAGGGATCAATGGATCAGCCCCGCAAGTCCATATGAGACGGGTACAATCTCGTTCGATAGCAAGGCGTTCAGAAAGAAGATCCCCGAAAGCTCGGTCTTTGGCATAGGGGGAATGCTGATGTATGACGCGGCTATGGCCGGTGTGATGAAGAGTACCTACGCATCTTTAAACCTGTCCTATAATATAAAAATAGCAGAAGACGACAACGGAGATCACCGCCTCGGTGTAGGAATGGGACTGATCTATGGCAACAAACGGATCGATTACAGCCGTCTTAATTTCGCCGAGCAATTCACGGGTTATGGATTCAATACCAACCTGCCGACCGGCGAATCGGCTTTGTTAAATATGAAACCCTATATTTCTTCCAGTATTGGAATACTTTATAGCTATGTTGCCCAGTATGCGGATTTTGATTTTGGCGTGGCAGCGTTTCATCTGAATAAGCCGAGACAAACGGTCCTGGACGACCCCAAGGCATACCTGCCTGCCCGATATGTGGTGCATGCCAATTTCGAGAATTACCTGGACGAGCGGGTCGTCCTGAATACCAACGCTATCTACCAGACACAGGCTAAAGCGAGCTATTTTTCGGTGGGAGGGGGAATCGGTTATTTCCTGTCGGACGAAGGGGATGATGATCTTATTTTGAACGGCGGATTATGGTATTGGTCCAACAACGCCGTCATTCCCTATTTTGGTGTGGTCTATAAGAAGTTCCAGTTCGGACTTTCCTACGATGTTACAATCTCCAAACTGGCCTCGGCCTCCCAAAAGCCCAAGACATTCGAGCTCTCCCTCATCTTACGGGGAGATGACAGACCTAAGGGAGTAATTCCCTGTTTCTGGAAATAACCAGGTGCGCTTGCTGCAATTAAAAAAACCGGACCAATGGTCCGGCTAGGGTGCATGTAGGCAAATTATGTTTTATCGTCTGTCTTCATAGAGTCGGAAGTACAGGGCCTTTCTAAGAGAGATGTACGCTTGTCTAAGATCTGACTCGGCCTGGCCTTTATGACCGCCGAAGTCGTCCGGGGCGTTGTGCAGGGCGTTCATCGAAGCCTCGATGTCGCGCATAGCCTTTGTGATGTTGGGGTGCCGTTGTTCTTCAGCGCGCATCATCTGGGCCTCATTGGGAGCCGGGGGCCTGGTGCCGACGATGACGTCGAGACTGATCTTGACTTGCGCATGTGTGACAGTAGCTACTGCCATGAACAGGAAGGAAAGGAAGAGGATTTTTTTCATACCTTTTTGAATTGTTAATGAATAGGCGATCCGATATAGGACCGGTAGATTTCATTGAAGTTTAATTCACAGGTTTTTTTAGTCAGGAGGATAAGATAAACGATGGGTTCATGGGTTTTATTGGATTATGGGGTGATATATTTATAGAAAAGCCGGACCTACATGGCCCGGCTTTCGATTTTTGGGGCAACGATTCAGACGAGATTGTAGTCGATGTCTATGTTGCCTTGTACCGCTTTTGAGTAGGGGCATATATGGCTTGCCGTTTCAATCAGTGTATGTGCTACTTCGCGATCGATGCCCGGCAGGCTTATGTTGAGCCGGGCCTGCAGGAAAAAGCCTCCTTCGTTGGCGCAGAGATCGACTTCTGCGTCGATGGCCGTATCGGAGGGCAAACTGACGCGTGATTTCGACGCGGCTATGCCGAGTGCTCCTTCGAAGCATGCTGACCAGCCGGCTGCAAATAATTGTTCTGGGTTTGTGCCGGTGCCGCCGGTGCCGGGAGTTGACAATTTGATATCGAGGTTGCCGTCTGAGCTGCGTGATAAACCGTTGTCACGACCGCCCGTCGTATGGGTTTGGGCGGTGTAATATACTTTTGACATGATGATTATTTTTTAGTTTTTGAGGAAGTTGCCAGCGTTCTGCACGAACAGCTGAGGATATTGGAAGAATGAGGCGTGACCGGCATCCGGTAGCAGAATGAGCTGGGCATTGGGCAGCGTCTGATAGAGTCGTATAGGGTTGACGACGGGGATGAAGAAGTCATACTGTCCGCCGAAGATCAGGACGGGATTGGTGACTGTCTTTGCACGTTCGAATCCGGCCGGGTCGGGTTGTGCCCAGCCGAGGACGGCGGTGAATTCTGCGCCGAAGCTTTCTTTTGATACGGGGAGGTCGCGGCCTTCTGTTTTTGCCCGGATACGGGCGAAGGATTGTTCGCCTAATTGTCTGCTGTGTTCAGAGGGGGCAAAGAGGCCAGCCAGGAACAGTTCTTTGGGGCTGAGGCTGCCTGCGGAGGAGAGTTTCTTCCCGATCTCCGAAAGGCCTTCCGATCCCTGGGGACCAGTACCGACGAGGATCAGCTTGTTGACCAGTTGAGGTTCGGTCTCTACGATCTCCTGGGCAATGAAGCCGCCCATTGAAAACCCGAGCAGGTCTACTTTGGAATACCCGAGCGCTTTAATGAAGGAGGTGGCGTCGTGCGCCATTGCTGCGATGGTAGTGGGGGTTTTTCCGGAGGAACTGCCTACTCCTTTGTTATCGAAGACGATGACCGTCGAATATTTGGCCAGGCCATCTATGATGGCGGGATCCCAGTCGTCAAGCGTAGAGCCGAGGGGTGAGAGGAGGATAAGGGGAGTACCGGATTTGCTGCCGTAGGTGCGATAGACGAGGTTTGCGTCATCGACGGTAATGGTTTTGCTTTTTACGGTGGGGTGATTGGGGGCTGGGTTTGTGGTTGTGGCCACTGTAGTGGCGCGGGAGATGAGTGCGGCGGCAACGAGTAGTGCGCCTAAGATTGCGTGTTTCATATGTTTAATTTTATGACCGATCGGTCAGTTTGTTGAGAAAAAAAATAGTGGTTTTCAGAGGGAGGTGTGGGCGCGGGCGGGACGGTGGGATGTTGACGCGGGTACGGGGATTGACAACACAAAGGTAAGTGACCGATCGGTCATGTTCCAAATTTATTTTTATTTCGGGGTTGAGGGGGTAATTTTGGTCATTGCAAGGCACTTACAAAAGAATAGCTGTGATGTTAAATAGCAGGCAGGCCGCAAATCTTTCTTTCGGATATATAGTAGGAACTGCCAGTCTCGCATTTGTTGTCAGTCAGCTGGATGTGTCCATTGTCAATATAGCGCTACCGAGTATCGCGAAGGCTTTTTCAGTCAGCATCAGCTCACTCCAATGGATAGCCGATGCGTATACCGTCGCCTTTGCCGCTCTCATGTTGTCGGCAGGGGGGATGAGCGACAGGCTGGGGTCCAGGCATGTATTCCAGTCAGGACTATTGTTATTTGGGGTGGCCTCGGCCGGTTGTGGCCTGGCCTGGAGCGCGGGCAGCCTCATCGCTTTTCGGGCTTTGCAGGGCGTCGGAGCGGCGACCATGATCCCGAGTTCGCTGTCGCTCCTCAATCAGGCTTTTGCGCATGAGCCGGAGCAGCGGGGACGGGCCGTTGCCCTGTGGACGATGGCCGGAGGCGTTAGTATAGCAGCGGGGCCTATACTGGGAGGTCTGTTGTTGCATGTCAGCAGCTGGCGGCTGATATTTATCGTCAATATCCCTATTTGCCTGGTCGGGTTGTTGATGAGCAGCCGGCTGAAGGAAAGCGAACGACATCCGCATCAGGGGTTGGATATTCCAGGGCAGATCATGTGGATGCTGGCGCTCACTTTCTTTATCACGGCGATCATCGAATGGCATGCGAAGGAGATCGCGCGTTCGCTGGTCCTGGGGTTCTTTGTTTTCAGCGCGGTCGTGATGTGTGGGTTTTTATGGTTTGAGCGGAAGGCCAGGACGGCTATTCTGCCTTTGGATCTTTTTAAGGCGCCGGTATTTAATGTGCTGTTGTTGTTTGGGATCATTGTGAACAACGCCTATTACGGTACCGTCTTTGTCCTAAGTCTTTATTTGCAGAATGTGCTGCACTATGATGTTGTTGGCGCCGGGCTCGCCTTTTTACCGTTGACGGGCGGGTTTGTTATTTCCAATATCGCCAGCGGTAAGCTGATGGCGAAGTATGGTATCCGGCTGCCGTTGTTGCTGGGAAGCCTTCTGGCGGCGGCCGGTTATGCGGGCCTGCTTGTCGCCTCTCCGGAGACTCCGTACTGGCAGCTGTTCGTTCCGTTCATCGTCATCCCTCTTGGCATGGGAGTAGCAGTTCCTGCTATGACGACGGGTATCCTCTCGAGTGTGGAGAAGACCCGCAGCGGGACGGCCTCTGCGGTGCTCAATACTACCCGGCAGGCGGCGGGCGCGATGGGGGTTGCTATTTTTGGTGCGATGGCCGGGGGTGGGGCAGCGGGTATCGCCGCGGCGGTGAGGGTGAGCGGGATGATCTCCTGCGGCAGCCTTTTGGTGGTGGCGGTGCTGATCTACCGGTATATTTGGAGGAAATAAAACTTTGCAGGAGAGAGGGTTATGGCTAATGCTTGGGTGGAGGTGTGAAAATAATTTTGACTATTGGAAAATTGTTATACTTTTGTGTTAAACAAAATTGTTAAACAGGTATAGGATGGAGACTTTGTCTACAGATGTTGAACGGCTAATAAAGGATACTGCGAAAAGGATCTTTTTTGTGGAGGGCAAGCTGCATGCTACTACCCAGGATATTGCCGATGCCGCCGGAATCAACAGAGCCTCAATACATTATTACTATCGAAGCAGGAAAATCCTGTTTGATAAGGTTTTTGCTGAGGCGATGGATGAGTTCCAGGTGAAGCTGAAGGCTGTCATGGCCCAGGACGATCTTCCGTTCAGGAAATTGATCGAGGCAGTGATCGGGTTCCTGCTCAGGAAATCAATGGAGCATCCTTTCCTGGAATTGTTCCTGGTCGCCGAGCTGAACACGAATCCCGAAATGAAGCACCCTCTGTTGCCTGACGAGACGTTGGAGCGAAGGAAGAAATTAAGAGGATATATCGCCGAGGAAGTTGCAGCAGGTACGATGAAACCAATTGAACCAGAACATTTTATAATAAATCTTATGTCTTTGTGTTCCTTCCCTTTCCTTGCTAAGCCGATCGTAAAGAATGCGGTCGAAATATCAGAAGAAGCCTATGTAAAGTTCATGGCGGAGAGGAAAGAGGTCATTATGAAACTGATTTTTTTGGACTTGTAGGAGGAGGTGATTTTTTTTGCCCTTCAACTAACAAAATTGTTAAACATAAATATATAACAATATAATTAGATAAAAATGAAAAGACTGCCTTTAGTATTTACCCTTGTTTGGGTTACGGCGTTGAACGCCAGGGCCCAGCGAGCCTACACGCTGCAGGAGTGTATCGACACGGCGCTGCAGAAAAGCCTTCAGCTGAAGAGTGACAATTACGATCTTGCCAAGACCCGGGCCGGTATCGGGGAAGCGTATAGCAGCCTGTTGCCCTCCGTAAATGCAAGCGGCAGCTATCAGTATTATTTCCAGCTGCAGAAACAGCTGATCCCATCGGACGTTTTTGGTGGGCCTGCCGGAAAGTATCAGGCTGCATCTTTGAGTACGCCGCAGAGCAAATCGCTGGGTGTACAGATGAACCAGGCCCTTTTCAACGCCTCGTCGCTGATCGCATTGAAGGCCGCCAGGGTCGCTGTCAACCTGAACCAGCTGCAGATCCGCAGCAGCAAGGAAGACCTGGTCTATAATGTCTCGGCTACCTACTACAATATACAATCCATCTTAAAGCAACGGGCGCTCGTGCAGGAGAACCTTGCCAACGACGAGGCGCTTTTGACCGTGACCAGCGATCAGCTGAAAGCAGGACTTGCCACACAGACAGATGTAGACAGGCTTACCGTACAGCGGGACAATACCAGCGCAAGCCTGGAGAATACCAGCAACAGCCTGGAGAAACAGTATAATTTGCTGAAGCTGCTGATGAATGTCGCACTAGAGAGTAACGTTACCGTGATGCCCGATGACTACGATGAGGCGGAGGCCTTTGCGAGCCAGCGAAAGACGGATGCCGATCTTACCGGAAAAACGAACTACCTGCAGGTACTGGAAAATAAAAAGGTGGCAGATCTTCAGCGGCGCAATATAAAAGCCGGCTATCTGCCGTCGCTTTCACTGGGCGCCAACTATGGCCTTGCGGGTTATAACTCCAATGCCAACCCTTTTCAAAATCTCAACAGCAAGTGGTATCCCTCTTCCTATATGAACCTTAGTCTTAGCATACCCATTTTCGACGGGTTCCGCAAGAAGTACCAGATCAGGCAACAGGAGATCGTTGTCCGTAAGTATGATGTACAGGCCGAACAGACGCTGCAGCAGAACAAGAAGGATGCGGCAGATGCCTACGCCGATCTGAAGAGCAATTATATCACCCTGCAGAGTCAGAAGCGGAACCTGGTATTGGCTCAAAAAGTACTGGCCGACATTAATACCCAGTATAAGAGCGGGCTGGTAAAACTGACGGATGCGATCAATTCTCAGTCCGAGCTGGAGACTGCGCAAAATAATTATATCACTGCCCTGATCAATATAAAGCAGGCGGTGCTGAATCTGAAGAAGGCGAATGGTACGCTGTTAAACAACTAATCAACATATACTAACATGAAAAAGAAAATGATGCAAATTACCATGATCGTCCTCGTGGTAGCCGGCATAGCGGCAGTGGCTGCTTTTAAGCTGATCTCCAATAAAAGGGAAGTTGAGGCAAAGGTATATCACCAGGACGTCAATCTTGCAGCAACGGTACAGGTGGATACCATCAAGGAAGGTCCCTTTAATAAGGCGACGGAGTTCCTGGGATCGTTTGCGGCGAACAGGGAAGTCTCCATTGCGTCCGAGACTTCGGGCAAGGTCGTATACGTCGGTGTCGAAGAAGGCCGGCGTGTGGGTCAGGGGAGCATGATCGCGAGATTGGACGACGGGGTTTTGGAGGCCCAGCTGCATTCGGCAACTGCCAGCCTGGAAAATGCGATCGGTACGCTGAAAAGATATGAGCAGGCGCCTAACGGCGTGACACAGCTGCAAATGGATAATGCCCGTACCCAGCAGCGTACAAGTCAGGCGCAGGTAGATCAATTAAAGAAGCAGATCAGCCAGTATACGATCAGCGCCCCTTTTTCCGGGGTGATCACTGCACGTAATTTCGATCTTGGAGCCGTGGTATCTCCGGGCACTCCGCTCGCAACCCTGACCGATATCAGCAGCCTCAAGCTGGAGATAAACGTCCCTGAGCGGTATGTCGGTCAGTTCAGGAATAACATGCCCATCACTGTCAGCACCGATGTATATCCGGGGGCGGGCTTTGCCGGCGCCGTATGGATGATCGCCAGCAAGGCAGATGCTTCGCATAACTATGCGATAAAGATCCTGGTGCCCAATAATAATGCAGCCCTGAAGGCCGGCATGTATGGTCATGTCACGGTTGGCAATACATCGTCATCCCGGGCCATCGGCATTCCGAGGTCGGCCCTGATCGGCTCTGCGCAGAATCCGCAGGTATATGTTGTGGAGAGCGGGATAGCAAGGGTCAGGAACATCGAGACGGGAGCGGGAAGCGCCACGAGTGTCGAGGTTGTGAAGGGGCTGCGCACGGGCGAGGTGATCGTCGCCGGCGGTCTTGTCAACCTGACGGATGGCGCAAGGGTCAATATTAAATAACAGGAGCCAACCAACAAAATCTACCAACATGTCAATCACAGAAATAGCCATAAAGCGGCCGTCACTCATCATCGTAATATTTACCGTACTGATAGGTGCAGGCCTGTTTTGCTACACTCAGCTGAGCTACGAGCTGCTGCCTGATATCTCACAGCCCACGCTGGTCATCACGACGAGCTATCCGGGTGCGGCGCCGGCCAATGTGGAACAAACGGTAACCAGGAAGATAGAGGACCAGCTGAGTTCGATAGATGCTATCAAGACCATCACTTCCCAGTCCCTGGAAGGGGTGTCTATCATCACTGCAGAATTCAACACGGGCAGCGATATCGACCTGAAACAGCAGGAGGTACAACGGAAGATAAACAATATCATGGGGGACCTGCCAACCGACGTAAAATCGCCAGGCATTTCCAAGGTGTCGCCGAGCGATCAGCCTGTTATGCAGGTTATGGCGGTGTCGAATCTTGACAATGCGGCTTTTTATGATATTGTCAAGAACCAGATAAACCCACTGCTGCAGCAGGTACAGGGGGTTGGCGAGATCACGCTGATCGGAGGGCAGGAACGGGAGATACAGGTGAATATCAACAAGGATAAACTGGACTATTATGGCCTGTCCATTTTGAATGTCACCCAGGCCATCGCGAATGGCAACCAGGAACTGCCGGCCGGGAAGGTTAAGTCGGAGGCGCTGGGGCAGATGACTGTACGGCTTTCGGGCAAATACAGCAGCGTCGCGCAGCTGAATAATCTATTGATCGGTCTGCCGGTTGCGGGCAGCCCTATCCGTCTCAGCGATGTCGCCAGTGTTGCGGATGTCACCAAAGACGTTGCGACCGTATTCCGGTATAACGGGCAGAATGGCATCGGGATGCTGATCAAGAAACAGGGTGACGCCAATGCCGTGGCTATCAGCAAGCAGATAAAGGAAAGGATCAAGACGCTGGAGAAGCGATATGCTGCGGATGGCGTGAAATTCACCATTGCCGATGATACGGCCGACTATACACTGGAAGCCGCCAACGGCGTTGTGGATGACCTGATGCTGGCTGTTATCCTGGTGGCCATCATCATGCTGTTGTTCCTGCATAGTATCCGGGACTCGCTGATCGTGCTGGTTGCTATTCCCAGCTCGCTGATCTCGACTTTTATAGCCTTGTACTTTTTTGGCTATACGCTAAATCTGATGACCCTGCTTGGCCTTTCACTGGTGATCGGGATATTGGTGGATGACAGCATTGTGGTGCTGGAGAATATCCACCGGCATCTGGCCATGGGTAAGGACAAGCGGACTGCGGCTCTGGATGGGCGTAAGGAAATAGGTTTTTCCGCCGTAGCCATTACGATGGTGGATGTGGTCGTATTTGGGCCGCTGTGCCTGATACAGAACAGCATCGGGTCGATCCTGCGCGCCTATTCTTCTACCATCGTGGTAGCCACTTTATTGAGCCTATTTGTTTGTTATACGCTTACGCCCTGGCTTGCGTCACGGTTTGGAAAAATCAGTATCCTGGACAATAAGAAGATCATGGACAGGCCATTGATCCTGTTTGAAAAGCTGATCAGCGGGCTTACGCGGTGGTATTCGAGGGCTCTTGCCTGGGTCCTGGGTCATAAGATCATAATGACGGGTATGGTCGTGCTGCTTTTTGTCATGACTGCCGCGATATTGAAGATGGGTGTCATCGGGAATGAGTTCGTGACACAGAGCGATAAGGGTCAGTTCAGGCTGGCGCTGGAATATGACAAGAACACCACGGTAATACAAAACAATTTGCGCACGCGGGCAATCGAGAATTATTTGAGACAGCAGCCCGATGTTACGACTGTGTTCAGCAATGTGGCGGGAGCAAGTACCTCTTCTATCGTGGCTGGTGTAGGTTCGGACTATAAGTCGGAGCTTACGGTGACGCTGGTGGACAAAAAGGATCGTCTGCTTCCGACGGAAAAGCTGATGCTGCAGAAAAGCAGGGATCTGGGGCAGCATTTTGCAGGGGTAAAGGTAAGCCCGACCATGGTCAGCATGATCAATAGCGGCGAGCCCATACAGATCGTGCTCAACGGGGAAGACCCTACGCAGCTGATGGCTGTCGCCGACGACCTGAAAAAACGCATTCAGGCGATACCCGGCGCCATTAATGTCGCCTTAAGCGTCGAAGAGGGCAACCCGGAAGTAGAGGTGAATATCAACCGGGAAAAGATGGGGCAGCTGGGGCTCACCATCAACCAGGTGGGTGCGGTGATGAAGAACGCTTATGCGGGGAATGACGATGCCAAGTATCGGGTGGGTACGAATGAATATGATATCGAGGTGAAGTTCGATGACTTCGACAAGCATAGCGTGGAAGATGTGAAGGATATCACATTTGTCAATGCGTCGGGGCAGCAGATAAAGCTGTCGCAGTTTGCGGATGTGGTACAGGGAAGCGGCCCGAGTGTGCTGGAGCGGAAGGACCGTCGTCAGTCGGTGACTGTGAAAAGCGATGTGCTGGGGATCACTTCCGGTGTAGTGGCGGACGAGATCAAGAAGTCTCTTGTGGCGCATCCGCTGCCGGCGGGTATCGATCTGCGGTGGAGCGGTGATATCGAGCGGCAGGGGGATTCTTTTGGCGCGATGGGCATGGCCATTGTCGCGGCGATCCTGCTGATGTACCTGGTGATGGTGGCATTGTATAACAATTTCGTCTATCCGCTGGTGGTGCTGTTCTCTATCCCGGTGGCTTTTATCGGTGTATTCCTGGCGTTGGCGCTGACCAAGTCATCGATGAGCATATTTACGATACTGGGTATGATCATGCTTCTGGGGTTGGTGGCGAAGAATGCTATTCTTATAGTCGATTTTGCCAATCACCGGAAGGAGCATGGGGATAGTACGTGGAGGGCGTTGATCGAGGCGGGGCGGGAAAGGCTGCGTCCGATCCTGATGACGACTCTGGCGATGGTGATCGGTATGTTGCCGATAGCGATGTCTACTGCGGCGGGTAGTGAGTGGAAGAGCGGGCTGGCGTGGGTAATTATTGGAGGACTTTCTTCGAGTCTCTGTCTGACGGTATTTGTAGTGCCGATGGTGTATTACTGTGTGGACAGGGTGAGGGATAAATTTAAGGGTTTAATGAAAAGGCAGGCTTTAGTTTTGAGGTAGGCGTTGATTGATTGATTAGTTAAACCCCCGGCCTTTCGGTCGGGGGTTTGTTATTTTTTGAGATAACTGTTGGGGTTAGAACTTGTCAAACCATAATCTGGTTGTCAGCAGGTCTGCGCCCTGGTCCTGGACTGCTTTCTGGTAGCTGGCTCCGTTGAGGGACTGTTCGGATCCCGGGTAAATGAACCTCAGGGGCATTTTGCCGCCCAGGGTGCCGGCGACGGCGGGGGATAGCTGGGGGTAGTCCAGTCTTCTCCACTCGGCGAATGCTTCGAGGCCCTGTCCGAAGAGGGCTATCCATTTTTGGTTGCCGATGGATTGTTTGTAGTTAGCCGCGTTGTATTGAACGGAGGCCTGTCCGAGGTAGTTGCCGGTAACGGTGGCATCTGTGATGCCGTATTGACCAAGGCTGGCGAGTACGGCCTGTTTGTACAGATCGGCTGCGTCGCCCGTGATAAAGCCGCGGGACACTGCCTCGGAGAGATCAAACAGCACTTCTGCATAGCTGATGATGACGGCCGGTGCGTGGGGCGCCCTGAAATAGTCTCCGGGGCGGGAGGTCTTGCTCAGGCCGAGGTTGTTGGCGTCCCCGGTCAGGAGGCCGTTGGGAACTCCGACATAGCCATGGGGCGCGTCGTCTGTCGGCTGTGCGTATATGGGCAACCGTGGGTCATTGAGCGCGGCGAGCCTGTCGACGATCGTCTTGCTGATCCGGTAGTCCTGCCTGGTGTCAAATGTAAGGCTGACGGGATTCTGGTTGGGAGAATCCTGGTAGACAAGGGCGGCAAGGTCTCCGTTGCTGGTGAAATAAGAGCCGCCTTCAGTCTGGATATCGGTCAGGACCTGTTTGGCCAGCGTGGGCTCCTGGTCTGCGATGCGCAGGGCGATGCGGAGGCGCAGGGCGTTGACGAACTTCTTCCAGCTGGCGATCTTTCCGCCGTAGATGGGGTCGCCCTGTATGGCCGGGCCTGAGGGGTCGAGGAGGGTTTGCGCGGTTTTGAGGTCGGACAGCAAACCTAAATAAACGTCCCGTTGAGTGTCGTAAGCCGGGGTCAGGAAGCTGTCGATATTGCCGGCCTGTTTGTAGGGAATATCGCCGTATGCGTCGGTCAGGATCTGGAAGGTCCATGAGCGCAGGGTCAGCGCAACGCCCTTGTAGTTGTTGTTCTGCTGCTGGGTGCCGATGGCAATCACTTTATTGAGGTCGGTGATACTCTGTCCGTACAGGGCTTTCCAAAGGGAGGTAAAGCTGCTGTTGTTGAAGATATAGCGATCCGGGTCCGTATACTGGATCTTTGCCCAGTGCTGGATGAACAGCAGGGAAGAGTTGAGGTTGTTGTCCACGCCCCAGTAAGCGTCGGAGGTTAGTTTTTCAGCGGCTGTGAGCAGGTAGTCCGGTTGAGGGTTCTCGGTAGCGTTGGGATTCTTGTTGATACCGGACAGCTCTTTTTTGCAGGACGTGGCGCCCAGTAGCAGTCCGCCCAATATAAGCTTATATATCGTGTTCATCGTAATTAGAATTTGAAGTTTACATTGATGCCATAGCTGCGTGTGCCGGGAAGGCTGAGATCTTCGAGGCCCTGCCCGTTGCCGGTGTTGAAGGCCGTCTCAGGGTCAACGTTTGGCACCTTTTTATGAATGATCCAGAGGTTACGTCCTACCAGGCTGACGTTGGCGCCGACGAAGCCGATGGACTGCATCCATTTCGAGGGCAGGTCGTAGCCGAGCTTAACTTCTCTGAGCTTGATGAAGGAGGAGCTATAGATCCATGCTTCGTCGAAGTTGTTCAGCGTCTTATAGTATTGGGATGCAGGGAGGATGGCCTGGTTTGGTTTTCCAGCCTGTGTGACACCTTTGAATATAATTCCGTCGTCATAGACTTTCTCGCCTGCGGGACCGGTGGATCCTGCGACCGGTGCCTGCGAGTTGTCGTTGCCGGGGTAGTAGTAATTCAGGCCGCCGTGCGCTGCGTCCCTGCCGGGGAGAGTGGTGGCGAGGACACCGGTGTAAGAGCCTGTGGCGTTGGTGGAAGAATATTGTCTTCCGCCGAAGGAGCCGTCGATCAGGACGCTCAGCGTGATATGGTCGTAGGTGAAGGTATTGGTGATACCGCCCAGCCAGTCGGGGGTATACTTGCCCAGTACCTTATTATTGGGATTGGTCGCGGGTGTTCCGTCGTCGTTGACGATGATCTGTCCCTGTGCGTCGCGGAGGAAGGCTGTTCCGAACAGGCTGCCATAGGCCTGGCCTACGGTGGCTACTGTCTGGATGGAGCCGTCGCTGCCGAGTACATAGTTCTTCAGCAGGCCCTGGTTATCAAGTGATATAAGCTTGCTCCGATTGAGTGCGTAGTTGGCGTTGATATCCCAGGTAAAGTGGGTTGTCTTGACGGGGATGAAGCCCAGCTGTACTTCGAGGCCTTTGTTGTTGAGCCTGCCTGCATTGACTAGTTTTTGGGAATAGCCGGTGGTGTTGCTGACGTCGACGTTCAGGATCTGGTTGAAGCTGCTGCTCTGGTAGAGGCTGAGGTCGAGGCGGATCCTGTTGTTGAGGAAGCCTGCTTCGACGCCTATCTCGGAAGAGTTGGTCGTCTCCGGTTTGAGGTTAGGATTGAGGTCGAGCGCGCCTGCGGTCAGCTGGGGGTTCGAGCCGAAGGTCGGCGTAATGAACGGATAAGTATTCAGCAGCTGGTACGGCGTCGCGTCGGCGCCAACCTTGGACCATCCACCGCGTATCTTGGCGTAGCTGAGGACGTCGCTTTTGATATCGAATGCGTCTGACAGGACTAGCGAGCCGCTGACCGAAGGATAGAAATAGGAAAGGTTATTGACGGGAAGTGTGGAAGACCAGTCGTTGCGGGCAGTAAAATTCAGGAAGGCGTAGTTGTGATAGCTGAGCTGTGCCGATCCAAATGCACTGTACGTTTTTAGCTTGTAAAAATTATTTGAGGATACCAGCGGGTCCCTTGAGTTGGTCAGGGTATAAAGACCTGCTACTGCCAGGCGGGGGGCTTTCTGGTCGTTCTCTTCGAAGGATTTGGTCCGGAGGTTGGTTCCGCCGAGGACTTCGAGTGCGAAGTCGTCGTTGAGCTTTTTGTTATAGTTGAGGGTGAACTCCGTATTGGTCTCGTTGACGGTATAGGCGTCTTCCTCGTAGGAGCCGTAGGGAGTTCCGCTGGTACCGTATGCGATTTTTAGTTTGCGCCGATCGGTATAGTAGTCTGTGGCGGATTTTATGTTTGCCGTCAATTCGTTGGTGATCTTATAGCTTAGGCCGATATTGCCGATCAGGCGGTCACGGCGCTGGCCGACGGTATTCTGGCTGGCGACGAAGAAGGGATTGCTATAGTAGGCGTTGTTCCAGTTGAGGGGGCTGCCGGTGCTATAGTAATGGTCGCGTAGCTTGTCCATGTCTACCTGACGGCCCATCCAGATGAACTGGAGCATGGTGCTGGTGGATCTTTTGCCGCCTGAGCCGGGTAGGTTACCGGAGTTGGTTTGAACATAGTTGGCGTTAACCGTGAGGGTCAGCTTCGGGTCGAGCTTGAGGGTAGAATTGAAGGTGAAATTGTTTCTCCCGAGGTCGCTGTTGGGTATGACGCCGAACATTTTTTGTGTATTGGCGGAGAAACGGTAGTCGTATTTGTCGCCGGCGTCTCCGATGGCTATGCCGTTGCTATAGCTGACCCCTGTCTTGAAGAAGCTTTTTACGTTGTTGGGGTGAGCGACGAAGGGTTGTGGTGTGCCGTCGAAGAACTGGGGGATGAGCTGGCCGTTCATTTTCGGACCCCAGCTTTCGTCGACGTTATCGTTGATGCCGCCGCCGGCACCATCCTTGTAGCTGAATTCTCCGTTGGCGCCTTGTCCGAAGACGTTCTGGTATTTGGGGAGGGTCAGCAGGTTGTCGAAGCTGGTATTGGAGTTGACGGTGATGCCGACGCCTTTTTTCTTTCTACCGCTCCTGGTCTTGATCAGCACTACGCCGTGAGCGGCGCGGGAGCCGTAGAGGGCTGCCGCGTTGGGACCTTTGAGGAAACTGATGGATTCGATGTCGTTGGGGTTGATATCGGAAATGGGGTTGGCGAAATCGCGGGACGGGTTGGTACCCAGCTGCTGGTCGTTGTCGACGGGGAAGCCGTTGATGACGAAGAGGGGCTGGTTGTTCCCGGAGATGGAAGTCTCGCCGCGGATGACGATGCGTGAGGAGCCCATGTCTCCCTGGCTGTTGGTGACGCGGACGCCGGCGACCTTTCCTTCGATCGTGTTGACGAGGTTGGGTTCGGATGTCTCGGATATGTCTTTTGCTTTCAGCTCCTGGACGGCGTAGCCGAGGGATTTCTTTTGTCTGGCGATGCCGAGGGCGGTGACGACGACTTCGTTGAGGGCGCCTTTGGCTTGTTCTAATGAGACCTGGTTTGCTTCCGAGGCTGGCAGTTCCTGCGTGGTGTATCCGATAAAGCTAAACTGGAGGATGTCTTTAGCAGAGGCGGATATTTCAAATTGGCCCTGGTTGTTGGTTTGTGTAGCTTTTGCGCTTCCTTTTATGCTGACGGTGACGCCGGCGAGTGGGAGGTTGTCCGGTTTGCCGGTGACTGTACCTTTTGCAATGAAGGATTGAGCGTGTGTCTGGAAAGAGAAGAAGATGAGCATTAACCCGGTAAGGGCTGTGAATAGCAGCCTATGCCTGTCCGGCATGAGCCCGGTTAGCAATTTTTTCATAACAGTGAATTTAGTGACTCGATGTTTTCGAACTGCAAATATAAAGCCTACAGACTTTGTGGACTAATATTTTTTTGATGATAGAGTGATAAGGTTGGGTGAGGATGGTCTGTTGAAGAGGGTGGTTTCTTTGTTGGGGTGAGTCGCGATGAAGTACAGCAGATTTGATTCGGCGTCCTGGCCGGCTTTCCAGACTGTCTATGCTAGTTGATATGTGACATTTTTTTTGTAGATTTGGGTGGAATCTATATGACAGCGATAATTTATCTCCTGCCCATCGCTGGTTTGTGCCTATTTTCAGCCCATTCTTACTCCTGGGAACTTCGGGGGAATTGATTCAATAATATGGATATAAAGCTGAAAATTAATCATTTATTAGGAATGGAGACTATTTCATCTCCTGCCGCCGGCGAAATTCTCAATCTTCTTCCTGTCGCAGTCTATACATGCGATGTGTACGGAAGGATCACGTATTTCAATGAGACTGCAGTCAAGCTTTGGGGATACCGGCCTGACAAAGGGGATCCTTTGTTGAAATATTGCGCCTGCTATAAAGTTTTTGTAAATGGGGTCTATATCCCTCCGGACCAGACACCGATGGCTGTTGCCATCACATCTGGTCGTTCTTTCAAAAATATAGAATTGATAGTCAAACGCCCTGATGGGAGTAGCTTTCATGCGTCAGTCAGTATCGATCTCTTTTATGATAGTGAAGGGAAAATTGCCGGCGCCGTTAGCGTATTCCGGGACATCAGTGAAATCAAAAAGTCGGTGGAAGACATAAAAGAGAGTGAGATTCTCGTCCGTCAACTTATACACACTTTAAATACTCCCCTATATGCTACCGACATGGACGGAAGGATAACAATGTTTAATCCTGCGGCGAAGGAGCTATGGGGCAGAGAGCCGGTTGTTGGTGAGGACCTCTGGTGCGGATCCTTCAGAATATTAAGGCCGGATGGAACAGATCTTCCCCTGGATAATTGTCCAATGGCCCTTTGTCTGAAAGAAAGGCGTCCCATATACGGTGAGGAGATCGTTGTTGTTCGACCCGATGGTGCCACTAGAAATGTTGCACCACATCCGCAACCATTGTATGACGAAAACGGAAATATGATCGGCGCGCTCAATATGCTGATAGATATCACGGAATTAAAAGACAAGGAGAGGGCGCTAAGGGAAAGTGAAGAAAGATATAGGCAGTTAGCAAGTTCACTTGAAAGGAAAATAGAGGAGAAAACGAAAGATTTGCGCATTACCAGCGAAGAGTTGCGAAGAAGTGAAGAAAAATTCCACAAGATGATTGAAGAGATCGAGGACTATGCCATCATTCTGTTAGACACGAATGGGTTCATACAAAATTGGAATAAAGGGGCGGAAAAGATTAAAGGCTATAAGGAGGCTGAGATTGTTGGTCGAAGCTTCATGGAATTTTATTTGCCGGAGGACCAAAATAGCGGCTTGCCTTTCCAACTATTGCAGGAGGCAAGGGAAAAAGGAAAAGTTCTATACGAAGGATGGCGAAAAAGAAAAGACGGGAGTGTTTTCTGGGGGAGTGTGTTATTGACTGCAATACACGATGACCAGGGCAGGCTTATCGGTTTTTCCAAGGTAACACGGGACCTTACCGGAAAGAAACAAGCAGAGGATAGGATAAACGATTATCTCAGGCAGCTCGAATTTCAAAATAAGGAATTGGAGCAATTTGTTTACGCTGCCAGCCATGACATGAAAGAACCGTTACGAAAAATCCATTTATACAATACCTTCATTGCTTCAAACCGGTCCAACGTTTTGGATGAAAAATCCAGGGAATATTTTGCGAGATCGGTACAGGCAACTCAGAGAATGACCGGACTTATTGAGGACCTGCTGTCCTATTCGAAGATAACGACAGTTGCCGACAGCTATGAGAAGGTTGATCTAAATTGTATAGTCGATGAGATTTGTGCTAACTATAAGGAAGAATTCGAGCAGAAAAGGATTACCATTGAAAGACATGAGCTACCTGAAATAATGGGCATCCCTTTTCAGATAAAGCAACTTTTCTCGAATTTGATTGACAACGGGGTCAAATATAGACATCCCGAAAAAGAAGGGCATATCCATATTGTGTCGGAAAAGGTCAATAGCAAGTTTTCCCAATCATCTGCAAATTCTTTCCAAAGTTATTACAAGATTTGTGTTAAAGACAATGGTATCGGCTTTGCGTCTGCATATGCTGCGAAAATCTTCGAAATATTTCAGCGCTTACCGACAGATTTGCCAGTGAAAGGCTCCGGAGTAGGACTTGCCATTTGTAAGAGAATTATGCAAAACCATAATGGATGGATAGAAGCATCTGGCGAACCCGGAAAAGGCGCTGCATTCTCGATCTATATGCCGGTTATTTAATGCCTTTCTTCTGCCAATGAAACCAGCCTCTTTGCAAGGTTATGTATCTCCTCCATATTATCCGGCTTTACAATATATTCCGATGCACCGTTGTCCAGGCATTCACGGATGAATTTCTCAGTGCTTGAGCTACTCAGAATAATCTTAGGGATCGGCGTATAACGGCTGCCGTTTTTGAGAGTCATTAACACTTGAGAACCTGTGAGTCCAGGCATGTTATAGTCTAATACAATAAGGGAAGGCAGCTCGGCATCCGACCTGGATCGCAAATACTCGCAGGCTGAAAGGCCATCCAAAAATTTGTCCAGTTTAGCCATTGGTTCAACCGACAGTATATGTTCTTCCATCAACTCGAGGTCCTCAGGGTCATCGTCGGCAATCAATATTTTGGGGTAAGTTTGGGACATAGGTTTTTTTAAGCCAGAATTATACCAAAGCTATTAGTAAAAATAGTAAAAAGAAGGTCTCACCCATCACACGATTTTCGCGAAAATGATGGGACTCAACGGTGGGAGATTAAAGCTATTCCATCTTTTTTTCGGGCTGGATCAGGGTTTTTATTTTTTCTTCCACTTCTTTTTTGATCTCATGCTGCTGGCCGGCTTCGTCGATGGAATGAGATTGCTGTAGGCTTTCGTCCTTCATGGTGAGCTTGCTGAGCTGGGTATAATATTTCTGGATGACCTTTAGCTCTTCTTCAGACATATTTTCGACGTTGACCAGGCGGTTGCTGGCAAACTCGTGGGCCGCGACGAGTTCGTTGAGCTTGAGCTGGATGGCCAGAGAATCCTTGTTCTGAGACTTCTGGATGAGAAAGACCATCAGGAATGTGATGATCGTGGTGCCGGTGTTGATGACGAGCTGCCAGTTCTCTGAATAATGGAAAAAGGGGCCCGAGGCGGCCCAGATGATGACGAGAGAAAAAGCAGTGATGAACCCGGCGGTGCTACCTGTAGCTTGTGTGACTTTTTGAGAGAAGGTCTCAGTAAAACTCATTTTGCTATTTGTTGTCATATTTTTTGTTTTATTCCCCTTGTTCGGCCCATACGGAGACAGAACCGGGGGAGACGGGAAATTCACCCCAGCCGTTGTCGTCGATGGTGACCCTGGCGGGGTGCTTTTGGAGGTAATCGGTGAAGGTCTTGCCGGCGTGCTTTTGACCTACTTCCATATGCTTGGAACCCTCGTCGCCGTTGGAAAGGATGACGGCGCATCCGGAGCGCTGGTGTTCATCGATGCCTTCGCGGGTCCAGCCGATGCAGTTGGGGTGATCGAAATAGTCGCGCTGGGTGCCGTAGGCGTATTGGTTGCGCAGGGCCAGCAGCTGTTCGATGCCGTCGCATTTTTCCAGCCATATCTCATGGTCTTGCCCGTCATGACCTTTGTCGGTGTAGTGGGCGCCGTAGAGATCGGGATAGAAGAGGCAAGGGTAGCCGTCCTGGCGGAGCAGGATCAGGGCATACGCGTGGGGCTTGAACCAGGCCTCAACTGGCGCCTCGAGGGATTGCAGGGGCTGGGTGTCGTGGTTGTCGACGACAGTGACGGCAAGCAGGGGCTGCACGGCGACGAGCGTGTCGTGGAAGATCCGGGTGAGGTCATAGTCTTTTCCATTCCGACTGGCTTCGTGGAGGTTGTTGTGCAGGGAGGAATCGAACAACGACATACAGCCTTCGGTGGCCTCGATGTATTTAAGCAGAAGGTGCAGCTCGCCCGGCGCCCAGTATTCGCCGACGGCGTAGAGGTCGGGTTTGATCAAGCGCATCTGCTGGAGCCATTCTTTGTAAAAACGCGGTGAAATGTGTTTGACGGCGTCGAGGCGGACGCCGGTGAAGGGAATTTCTTTCATGTACCACTCTCCCCATTTCTTTAGCTCTTCCCGGACAGCGGGGTTTCTGAAGTCGATGTCGCAATACATGAGATAGTCGTAATTGCCTTTTTCGGTGTCAACGACCTCGTCCCATCCGTCTCCGTATTCGTTCAAGATACTAAAGATGGCGCTTTCCCCGGAGCGGTCGTCGTAGTCGACACCGCTGAAGCAGGTGTAGTTCCAGATGAAATCCGAGTAGGTTCCCTTCCGCCCGGGAAAGGTGAATTTCGTGTAGGCTTCTATTTCGTAGGGCTCGCTGATGAACTTGTTTCTGTCCTCGGGGTCGACTTTCATGACCCGGACCGGCTCTTTTTCATCGGCGCCGCCTTTGTGGTTGAGGACGATATCGGCGTAGACCCGGATGTGGTTTTCGAGTAGGGTTTTGACCGCGGCGGCGTATTCTTCTTTGGTACCGAATTTGGTGCGGACGGAGCCTTTTTGGTCGAACTCACCGAGATCGTATAGGTCATAGACGTCATAACCATTGGTGAGACCACCCTGGGTACCCTTGTAGGCAGGGGGAAGCCAGACGGAGTCGATTCCGAGCCGGTGAAATTCTTCTGCTTTTTGCTGGAGCTCTTTCCATAGGGCGCCGCCGGCGGGCGTGTACCAGTGGAAATATTGCATCATGGTGCCGTTGAGCATAGGGGCTGTTTTTATAAGTAAAAGGCCAGTCCTATGGAGGGCTGGCCGTGGATACGATTTGCTTATGCTCTGCGGATAACGCCTAAGATCAGGGAAATTATCGCAATGACGAGAAGGATATGGATGATCCCCCCGGCGTGGTAGCCGATGAAGCCGATGGCCCAGGAGATGACGAGGATGACTGCGACGATGTAAAGAATGCTTCTCATTTTTGGTTGAATAAGGGTGATAAATACGTGGCTGCCGGGAGGGTTATTCCCCGCTGGCGTCGTTGTTGACGCTGGTTTCGGCGAGTCGGGTGAGGGCCTGGTCGGTTTCCTTTTCTTCCTTTAATGTGGTTTCGAGGATCTTGGCGACGTCTTCGTGACCGAGCGTGCGGGCGATCTGCGCAAGTCCGCCATAGGTGGCGATCTCATAGTGTTCGGCTTTCTGGCCGGCGAGGATCAGGGCGACGTCCCGGGTATGGGTCCCGTCTTCCGTATCCTCCAGGATGCTGGCGCCTTCCTCGGTGATACCTTCCATGGCGTCGCATTTCTTCGCCTGGGGCTTATGACCCAGCAGATCGAAGACCTGTTCGAGCCGGGCGACGTGCTCTTTGGTTTGATCCAAGTGCTCCGTAAAGGCGTTCTTTAATTCTTCGCTGGTCGCAGCTTTGGCCATCTTCGGAAGGGTCTGGACGAGTTTTTTTTCGGCCCAGTAAATATCCTTTATCTCGTCGTGGAGAAATTCATTGAGCCTGGAGTCGCCCGCTTTGCTGCCCGCCGAGGTTTTGTTGTGCCCGGTGGCGGTATTGGATTTCGGCGAGTGCGTGCCGTTATTGTGGGCGGCGCCGGCGCCTTTGTTCTTGTGTTCATTAGTGGACATGGTAATATTTTTCTTAGTTATATGAATAAGCATGCCATGTTTAAGAAGGTGAAATACAGGCCTGCTGACCTCGTTTGTCGGTATTTAAATGGGAAAGTGTAGAAAATAAGTGGCAATCGGGCGGTAGGAAAGACGGTAGAGGGTCTATCGGTGGGGAATTTGATGCTTGACTTGCGGATGTTCGTCTTCAGCTCTTTTTGGAAATTGACTTTCGGGCGGTCTTCTTCTTTGCGGTTTTTTTGGCAGCGGTTTTCTTTTTGGGGACCTTAGCGCCTTCTTTCCGGGCTTCGGAGAGCCCGATCGCGATGGCTTGTTTGCGGCTGGTTACCTTCTTGCCGCTGCGGCCGCTTTTTAGCGTACCTTCTTTCTTTTCGTGCATGGCGCGTTCGACTTTTTTTCCGGCGCTTTTTGAATACTTTGCCATAATTAATGGTTTTTTTTATTGGTATTAATCATTCGTTGTGCCTCTTTGGGGTCTATTTTGTCAAGCGCTTTGAATTTCTTTCCTTCCAGCCTGTTGTAGTCGACGAAGAATCCTTCCAGGTCGTCCATTATTTGACGGGGTAGATCTTTGATAGTTGTTACTTTTTCAAAGATGTTCGAGCATTTTGGTATGGCAATGAAACGGTCATTGCGGATCATTTTCTTGCCGTTCTCACCAGTCTGTTCGGCTTTGATACCACCAATGACCCGGCATTTGATCATGATACCGGGGAAGCTGTAAAATTCGGAAATAACGATCATGTCGAGGGGATCGCCGTCTTCACCTTCAGTATCCGGGATAAAGCCAAAGTCATAGGGAAAGACCATGCCGGAGGGAAGTATCTTCTTCATTTTGAAGAAATGGGTTTTGGGATCATAGTCATATTTCTGGGCGCTTCCTTTGGGGGTCTCGATCACGACTTCTATACTGGCCATAATATCCGTTTATTATGTTATTGTTAAAAAATCGGGCCAATATTTGAAGATAGTGTGTCTTAAAATGGTGAGCGATAAGGCCCTGGAAGAGAGCGTGCGGTTGCGACTTAATCGTGAGGACTCTCTACGGTGCGAGAGATCATTATAGAGCGTAACGGGATTTAAGTGTTATTCGGAAGTAGTAGGGTTGTGGGTCTTGTCAGCTTGTAGAAAGTTTTACGCAGACTGTGGTTGTAGAACCTGTGCTGTGCGGATCTCAGGTTTTGTTACGTAGCCCGATGGCGCCGCTGATCTTGCGAAGTGGTCTTTTACGGCGAGTGGGGACTTCGGTGCCCAGCAGCTTGCCCCAGGGTTTAAGATCGGGCAGCCGGTCGAAGATGATCTTGAGGACCCCGATAAAGGGAATGGACAGGAACATGCCGGGGATACCCCATAGCGCTCCTCCCATCAATACGATCACGATCGAGACGAGGGCATTGATCCTGACCTTTGAAGATACGATATAGGGGATGAGAAAGTGGTTGTCAACGAACTGGATGATGATATACGCAATGATAACCGCCAACTGCGTGTGGATGCCGTCCCTGGTCAGCGTGGCAACGAGCAGGGGTAGTATGACGGCCATGATACCACCAACGAAGGGGAGGATGTTCAGGAGCGCACCGATCACTCCCAGCAGGATGGCATAGTTAACGCCCAGGATCAACAGGGCGACGGAGTTGAGGATGGCGACGGCGGTTGCTTCGAGTAAAAGACCGACCATATAGCTCTGAATGGCCCCTTTTGTTTGTGTTAGGACTTTGCTGATGTCCTGCTTATTCTCTTCGGAAAAGACCTCAAACAGGAAATTCTGCAGGAGCTGTTTGTAATAGAGGAATAGAAAGACATAGACGGGCAGCAGGATGGCGGCGGAGAGGACGCCAAGGAGGGTGCCAGCTGTAGAGGCCAGGATGGGTTTTAGGGCTGTTTTCCCTTCGGCGATATATTGTTGTTGTTTTTGGATGGTTACTCCGAGATGTTCGCTGATGGCAGTCTGCGCTCTGACACTCATTTCCGCCAGTTTTTTCTCAAAGGCGGGGACCTGATCGGAAAAGCGCATGACCTGCATATAGAGCAGAAAGCCCGCGCCGGCAAAGAACAGGATGGCGATCAAGATAGAGAGGCTGATCGCAGCGACATGGGGAAGATGTGCTTTTTTTTCCAGAAGATCGGTAAGCGGGTTGAGCAGGATCGCCAGCATCAGCGAGAAGGCCAGGGGGATAAGGATGCTGCCCAATTTGGATAAGGCATAGACCAGCAGGGTCAGGCCGAAAAGGATCACGGTGCTGCGGATGTAAAAGGGGTATCTTTTGAGCATTGTGGCAAGGTTGGGAAAGTGGTGAGGTGTTTTCATCAGGGTATTGATATTGGTATAAAATCCGTGCCATGGGCATTTTTTCAGTGCTGCGCCGGGGATTGGCACGGTATTTTCAAGATTATCGTTATACACTGATCACCCAAATTGAATTGGTCAGAAGACTAGATTACAAGGCGGGCCAGTAATAAGAGGCGCATTCCTTCGGAAGTGCGCCTTTGTTTTTTATGGGATGGCGTTTTGGGTATGGTTAAAAAAAAGAAATGAAGTCCGGGCTTTGGCGGTCGATCCATCGACGGGGAAAAGTGGCCCCGCGAGCCGCGAACAATTCGATATTCCTCATGCGTCCTGGAAAATTGTCGGGACTGACGACGTAAAGGCTGTCGCCGTCATCGACGGCAATCCTCGTGATCACGGAGAAGAAATGGGAACGCTGTAGCGCATTAAAAGGCTGCTGGAAGTTGATAAAAATGAAGAAGCCGGACGTGAAGTCCGGCTTAGTGGAGATTACCGGAGTCGAACCGGTGACCTTTTGCATGCCATGCAAACGCTCTAGCCAACTGAGCTAAACCCCCATTTTTTGTTTTTGGCCGGTTTTTGAGGACCGGAGTGGCCGGCGCAGGGTAGGACGGCCAGATTTGGGAGTGCAAATATATGGGATTTTTGGGTTAAACAATTTAAAAATTCCGGGTGTTAACTATTTTTGAGGACTGCTCCGTGTTGGGGGAGGAATCAATTTTAATGATATGGGATTTCTGAGGCAAGTGGCCGAATATTTCTATCTCAAGAAGAGGGATCCGAATGCGCCGCACACGCAATGGATGAAGTATATGCATGGGATCAACCGCATATCCATTTTTATGTTTTTGGTGGCCATTGTTGTGATTATTGTGAGGCTAGTTTTTTTCAGACATCATTAGAGGGGGAGGTGAGGTCCGGGTTTGTGGACCATTGAAAGATGGGAGGACTTGGGTGGACGGGATCAGGCCTGGGACGGGGCGGATGAGTGTTCGCGCATGAAGTGGAGGATGCTGGAGGCGGCATTGGCGGAGGCGTGGCCGCCCTGGCTGAGGAGCTCTTTGAGGTTGAGGTAGTCGACGCGGAGCTGTTGGCGGCGGTCGTGGTTATGAAGGAGCTCGTCGAGCTCGCGGCGGAGGTTGACAGCGGTGAGCTGGTCCTGGATCAGCTCATTAACGACCAGCTTGTTCATGATGAGGTTGACGAGGGAGATGTATTTGACTTTGATAAGACGTTTGGCGATCTGGTAGGAGATGGAGCTGCCTTTGTAGCAGACGACCTCGGGCACTCCGAAGAGGGCTGTTTCGAGGGTGGCGGTGCCGGACGTTACGCAGGCGGCCTCGGCATGGAGGAGGAGCCAATAAGTTTGGTTGCAGACGGAGGAGACGTTGGGATAGGGGGCGAGGATATCTTTATAGAAGGACCCTTCAAGGCCGGGGGCCTGGGCGACGATGAACTGGAAGTCGGGGAAGAAGCGGCTTGCTTCGAGCATGATAGGGAGCTTTTTTAAAATCTCCTGCTTGCGGCTGCCGGGGAGGAGGGCGATTATTGGTCGGTTGGATGGAATATCAGAGGGACCGGAGGCGCCGGAGGCGCGAAAATTATCGATGACCTCGACCAGGGGGTGGCCGACGTATTCGACGTCGTAGTTCCACTTCCTGTAAAATTCTTTTTCGAAGGGGAGTATGACGAGCATTTTGTCGACATTGGCCCGAATCTGTCGAACCCTGTTCTCTTTCCAGGCCCAGACCTGGGGAGATATATAATAGATGATCCGCAGGCCGTGCTGGCGGGCCCATTTGGCGATGCGCATGTTGAAGCCGGGATAGTCGACCAGGATGAGGGCATCGGGGGCATATCCAAGGATGTCGGTCTTGCAGAACTCAATATTGCGCAGAATGGTGCGGAGGTTCATCAGCACTTCTGCGAATCCCATGAAGGCGAGTTCTTTGTAGTGTTTAACCAGATGGCCGCCGGCTTGCTGCATCAGGTCGCCGCCCCAGCAACGGACGTCCGTGGATGGGTCTTGTTCCTTCAGCTGCCTTATCAGATTGCTGCCGTGCAGGTCGCCGGAAGCCTCGCCTGCGATGATGTAATACTTCATGAGGTGGTAAAGATACAACCGCCCGTTGGTCAGGTCAAACAAATCATCGATATTAGCTGTTTTGGTAACCAAACCTGACGGAGTCCGGTTGCACGACAGGCCCCGCGGCCGATGTGTACAGTTATATTCCATGAAGAGAGAAATCAGTTTACTACAGGCGACCTCTATCAATATGATCGACATGGTGGGCATCGGGCCGTTCGTGACCATGTCGATCGTTATCAGCACGGTTGGCAGCAATCTTTTTATATGGGCCTGGGTGTTCGGCGCGGTGACCGCCCTGATCGACGGGATGATCTGGAGCGAGCTGGGCGCGGCCTATCCCCTCGCCGGCGGCAGTTATAATTTTTTGAAAGAGGCCTATGGCAAGAAGGGGGGACGACTGATGTCGTTCCTTTTTGTATGGCAGACGTGCTTGCAGTCTTCCATGGTCGTGGCTTCGGGCGCTATCGGGTTTGCCCAGTATTTCAACTACCTGATGCCGTTGGGACCCTTCTGGGAGAAGGTCGTTTCGGGGTCGCTGGTGATCGTGATCACCGCACTACTGTACCGGAATATTCGCACGATCGGAAAGATGGCGGTGTTCCTCTGGGCGGGTGTGATCATCATTATCCTTTGGATCATCATCAGCGGATTCACCCACCCGCACGTGGGCTATTCCTGTCTGCCATCCGGGGGCCAGACGATGTTCAGCAAGGCGTTTGGTCTGCTCCTGGGGCAGGCGTCGGTGAAGACGATCTACAGCTTCCTCGGGTATTACAATGTCTGTCATCTGGGTGGTGAGATCAAGGACCCGGGACGCAATATCCCCCGAAGCATCTTTATATCCATCTTTTGCATTACGGCCCTCTACCTGACCATGAACCTGAGCGTGGTAGGGGTGATACCGTGGCAGGAAGCAATGGGGTCGAAGTTCGTGGTGAGCCTTTTTATGGAAAGGATCTATGGCTCGCATACGGCCCAGATCGCGACGCTGCTGATCCTGTGGATCGCCTTTGCTTCCCTGTTCGCGGTGGTGCTCGGCTATTCGCGGGTGCCCTATGCTGCCGCGGCGGATGGCAATTTCTTTCCGGTCTTTGCAAAACTGCATCCGCGAAAAGATTTTCCCTATGTCTCGTTGCTTTTTGTTGGCGGACTCGGATTTGTATTCAGCCTGTTGCTGAAACTTACGGAAGCGATCAGCGCCATACTGGCTATGCGGATCCTTGTGCAGTTCGTGGCGCAGTCGGTCGGGGTCGTATTGTTGCGGAGACGAAAAGGAACCGCCAACCTGCCTTTCAGGATGTGGCTGTATCCCCTGCCGGTGGTGCTTTCGGTAGCTATCTGGCTGTTCGTCCTGTATTCGACTGGGCTTGCCGCCCTGCTGGGGCTGTTCCTGACCGCCTGCGGCATTATCGTATATTATTCGTTCAGGGGGAATTTTGATCGTGCTAAACTAAAAATATCTTAGTTTGGTGCGATATATATTTTACATATGAAAAGAAGGAAATTTCTTCAGCAAGGGATAGTTGCCTCGGCAGGATTGCTGGCCGGGGGGAAGGTTGTAGCTGCGGCGGGTGTGGGGACGGAGTTCCCGGTCGTCCGGATACCGGAGGCCAGCCGCAAGTTCAAGAGCCAGGCGGTGGAGAAGGTGATCCGGGAGGTAAGGCAGAGTATCGGGAATAAGGAGGTCGGCTGGCTGTTCGAGAATTGTTTTCCCAATACGCTTGATACGACCGTTGACTTTGAGCTGATCGACGGGAAGCCAGACACGTATGTGATCACGGGTGATATCGACGCCATGTGGCTGAGGGATAGCAGCGCCCAGGTCTGGCCCTATATCTCTCTCACGAAGGATGACAAGGATCTGCAGAAACTGGTACGGGGAGTGATCCATCGCCAGGTGAAGTGCATCCTGAAAGACCCCTATGCCAATGCCTTTTATAAAGATGAATCAAAGGTCAGCGAGTGGAAGGCCACGGACCTTACCGATATGAAACCGGGTATCCATGAACGAAAGTGGGAGATCGACAGCCTTTGTTACCCCATCCGTCTCGCTCACGGATACTGGCAGATAACTGGGGACAAGTCACCGTTCGACGAACAGTGGGTAGCCGCCATGAAAACGATCCTTGACACATTCAAGACGCAACAAAGAAAGGACGGCGACGGCCCGTATAGTTTTCAGCGGAAGACATCTTTTGCAACGGATAGCGTTCCCCTGCGGGGATATGGGTACCCCACCAAGAAGGTAGGGCTGATCCATTCGATGTTCCGTCCCAGCGATGATGCGACGATCTATCCCTTCCTGATCCCCTCCAATCTGTTTGCGCTGAGCAGTCTGCGGAATCTGCGGACGATGCTGGCGTCGCTGTCTATCGGGAAAGAACTGGACGGACCAGCTTTTGCGCTGGAGACCGAGCTGAATACGGCATTGCTGGAGCATGCCATCGTCAAGCATCCTGTCTTTGGCGAAGTATTTGCCTATGAGGCAGACGGTTTTGGCAACCACACCTTTATGGACGACGCCAATGTGCCGAGCCTGCTGGCGCTGCCCTATCTGCAGTCGCCCCATTATGTAGGCGATCTTTCGGTGCTTCATCCCGACAAACGCGGATATACCGTCTACCAGAATACGCGGAGGATGTTGTTAAGTGAATCGAATCCTTTTTATTTCAAGGGCACGGCGGGAGAAGGGATCGGCGGACCTCATGCAGGACTGAATATGATCTGGCCGCTGAGCATCATTATCCGGGGATTGACGAGTCATGATTCCCAGGAAGTATCGCACTGTCTGAAACTGTTGCAGAACAGCCATGCAGGTAAAGGGTTCATGCACGAGTCCTTTCATAAGGATGACGTGAACAAGTTCTCGAGACCCTGGTTTGCCTGGGCCAATACCCTGTTCGGGGAATTTGTGTTGAAGACGTACAAGGCGCAGCCGGCGCTGTTGTCGTAGGGGGACGGCGACCACGGTGGCCGTCCCGCGGGTTAGGCGACTGTTACCAGGTAATAATTCTTTTTCCCCTTTTGTACCAGGATATATTTTCCGTGGAGGAGGTGGGAGGTGTCAATAAGAGCTTTGACGTCTTCCACCTTTTTTCTGTTGATGCTGAGGCCTCCGCCCTGGACCAGCTTGCGGGCTTCGCCTTTGCTGGCGATGATGCCTGAATCCGCGAGGAAGCTGACCACGTCGCCGCCGAGCTTTGCTGTTTCGAAGCTGAAACGGGCGACGCCTTCGAGGGATTGCAAATCCTCTTCGCTGAGGGACTCAGCGGGGGCCGATTGGTTGGCGAACATTTTTTCCGTGTCGGCGAGGGCTTTTTGAAGGCCGGCTTCACCATGCACGAAGGTGGTGACGTGCTGGGCTAAGGTTTTTTGGAGGACGCGGTGTTCGGGGTGCTCCCGGTGCTGGTCGTCGAGCGTCTGAATTTCGGCGGGGGAAAGGAAGGTGAAGATCCTGAGCCATTTTTGGGCGTCCTCGTCGGAAGCGTTGAGCCAGAACTGGTAGAACTGGTAGGGGCTGGTCTTTTCCGGGTCGAGCCAGACGTTGCCTTTTTCGGTCTTTCCGAATTTGCCGCCGTCGGACTTGGTGAGGAGGGGGCAGGTGAAGGCGAATGCTTCGCCGCCGGCTTTGCGGCGGATGAGCTCGGTGCCGGTGGTGATATTGCCCCACTGGTCGCTGCCGCCCATCTGGAGTTTGCAGCCGCGATGTTTGTAAAGCCAGTAAAAATCGTAGCCCTGAACGAGCTGGTAGGTGAATTCGGTAAAGCTCATGCCGTTCTCGCCTTCAAGACGCTTCTTGACGCTGTCTTTTGCAGACATGTAATTTACTGTAATATGTTTGCCGACGTCGCGGATGAAGTCGAGGAAGGACATGTCGCGGAACCAGTCGTAGTTGTTGACCATTTCCGCCTTGTTGGGGAGGCTGGGATCGAAGTTGAGGAATTTTTCCAGCTGTCTTTTGACGCCAGCCAGGTTGTGGTTGAGGACCTCTTCGCTGAGGAGGTTGCGTTCTTCACTCTTCCCACTGGGGTCGCCGACCATGCCGGTGGCGCCGCCGACGAGCGCAAATGGTTTGTGGCCAGCCTTTTGTAAATGAACCAGTAAGAGTATCGGCACCAGGCTGCCGATGTGGAGGCTGTCGGAGGTCGGGTCAAAGCCGATGTAGCCGGAGGTCATTTCTTTTGAGAGCTGTTCTTCTGTTCCGGGCATGATATCCTGAATCATGCCGCGCCATTTGAGTTCTTCGATCAGATTCATGCAGCAAAACTATGGTTTTTTTGGGGGGGCGGGGCGGGAGGTAAGGGTTTGTTTGTAAAAAGCTGTTTTGTCGTTGATTGTGAATGACTTAGCGAAAGGGGGAGGGGTGTGGGATAATATGTTAAGCGTACAATATAATGAGTAAAAGGCCGTTAATCGTGGAGCCCATCCCGACTGAGGGTTTGTAGGTTAGAACGCCCAAAAAAATTCCGTAGAAGCAATGATCCGATCCGTTGAAAGCCCACATAAATACCATAACCGTTGGCTTATGCTGAAAAGAATGCGGGGTAAGACAAGTGTCTACTCTATTTTGATTTTTGTCGGATCCTTATTTCATCTGTCTGCCACCGCACAGTTCACCAAATATTCCAATGAATTCTTAAATATCGGCGCAGGCGCCCGTGGGATGTCCATGGGGGGCGCACAGGTAGCCTCTGTGTCGGATGGTACCGCGGGATACTGGAATCCGGCGGCTCTGGCGAATATCCGGGACAATCCCCAGCTGAATGTGATGCATGCCGAATATTATGCGGGCGTGGGTAAGTATGATTTTGCCAACCTGGTGCTGCCGCTGAAGGACAACAAGCGGACCATTGGGTTGACCTTGTTACGTTTTGCGGTAGACGATATTCCCAATACGATCTTCCTGGTACAGCCGGACGGAACGGTGAATTTTGACAATATCACCACTTTCTCGTCTGCGGACTATGCCTTTATCTTTTCCCTGGCGCAGCATGGCGATCTTGGGAGGAACACGCAGTTCAATTTTGGGGGAAATGCCAAGATCATTTACCGGAAGGCCGGGGATTTTGCGACCGCCTGGGGATTTGGGTTCGATGCGGCTGCCTTGCTGAGCGGCAAGCGCTGGAAACTGGGGGTTGTGGCGCGCGATGTAACGACGACCTTCAATGCCTGGTCGTTCAGCCTCAACGAGGCGATCCGGCAGGTCTTTTATGAGACCCAGAATGAGATACCTGGCAAATCCACGGAACTGACCGCTCCCCAGCTGATGGTGGGGGGCTCTTATAATTTCAAGATCAACAAGAAGCTGTCCCTGTTGGCCGAAGCCGACCTGGATGTGACATTTGACGGCCGGAGAAATACGGTGATCAGCTCAAACCCTGTGAGCATCGATCCCAGGCTGGGTCTGGAGCTTTCTTTCAAGGACGTATTCTTTGTCCGGGGCGGTGTCAACAATTTCCAGAAGGCGCTGGATGACAGGGATACCCTGAACCAAAAGAAGATTTGGATATATCAGCCCAGTGTCGGGGCAGGCTTCAGAGTCGGGGATGTCCAGATCGATTATGCGTTCACCAATCTTGCGAATCAATCGTATCCGCTATACACCCATGTATTTTCACTGCGTATAGACATTAAGAGGAAGGATGAAAAGAAGAAAAGGTAATGGGGTATACTATAACGAAACCAGATAGTATGAAAAAGCTTTTTACTATTGTTTGTTTACTGGTGTTGTCGATCGGGGCATTTGCTCAGGCCTATAATAACGAATGGATAGACTACAGCAAGACCTATTATAAGTTTAAGATAGGCGCTACCGGTCTTTGCCGCATTCCCCAATCAGTGCTGGCTGGCGCCGGGATGGGTGGTGTGCTTGCGCAGAATTTCCAGCTTTTCCGCAACGGGAAGGAAGTGCCCATATACGTCACCGGTAATAATCCAGGCGCTCCCCTGGGCAGCACGGATTACATCGAATTCTGGGGTCAGCGGAATGACGGAGCGCCGGATAACCCCCTGTACCGCAGTCCCAGCTATCAGCACACACAATATTATAGCCTCGAGACAGATACGGCGGTGTATTTCCTGGTGGAGAATCCCACCGGCAACACCTTTCACTATACCGACGTAGCCAATAATGTGGCGGGGTCATCACTGACGCCCGAAACCTTTTTTATGTATACGGCCGGCAGCTATTTCAAGTCTGCCTACGGATATCCCAATCCCGGGTTTGCACAGGTAGTAGGGGAGTATATCTATTCTTCTTCCTACGATATCGGGGAATTCTGGGCTACGGATGCCATTACGCCATCTTCTCCCCGTACGGACACCAAGGGCAATCTGTTCGTCTATACCGGTGCGGGCGCGGCGTATCCAAGCATCAAGTTTGGTGCGGTCGGGTCAGCCGATAATACGCGCACTATCCAGGTGTCGGTGAACGGGACTACGGTGGATAATGAGGCAATGAATAGTTTTAACGACCTGGTGACGACGAAGCAGGTTCCTCTTGGTGCAATTGGCAGTGGCACGGTTGCCGTCAGTTTCGTCAACGGATCGTCCGCCAGCACGGACAGGATGGTGGTATCCTTTTATGAGCTGACCTATCCGCGGCAGTGGAATTTCGGTGGCCAGTCCAACTTTCTTTTCCAGCTGCCTGCCAAGGCGACCGGTTATTTGCTGAACATCACCAGTTTTGCAGTGTCCGGTAGCATACCGCCGATCCTGTATGATCTTACGGATGGCTCCCGCTATACTGCTGTGGTGAATGCGGGCACTGTATCTTTTGTGCTGCCGCCTTTGTCGGCTACGCATAGCTATGTGCTGGTGAACGAGGACGCTTCGACCATCAGTACGGTGACCAGCCTGACCAGCAAGAAGTTCGTGGATTACACCCAGGCAGCCAACCAGGGTAATTATATTATTATCAGCAATCCGACGCTCTATACGGGGTCCAGCGGCAACAACCCGGTCGCGGACTATATGTCTTACCGGAGTAGCGTAGCTGGGGGCAGCTTTGCCGCAAATATCTATGATATCAATGAGCTGGTGGACCAATTCGCGTTTGGCATCAAGAAACATCCCTTGTCCATCCAGAATTTTCTGCGATATGCGAGAGCGAAGTTCTCCGCCAAGCCGCAGTATGTGCTGCTTATCGGACATGGTACGACGTATACCGACTATTATTATAACAGCGAGCTGGCGCATGATCCGGCTGCCGACAAGCTCAACCTGGTGCCGACCTTTGGCAATCCGGGGTCAGACAACAAGCTGTCGGCGAACAATGGTGTCGACGCTGTCCCGGGCATTCCGATCGGACGCGTGTCTGCCATTTCCGGGGCGGAAGTAGAGGTCTATCTCGAAAAGGTGAAGGAGTATGAGCAGGCTCAGAACACTTCTCCCAATACGATCGCGGGACGTCTGTGGATGAAGAATTTCGTCCATCTTACGGGTGTCAGCGAACCCTATCTGGGGACGATACTTTGTAACTATATGACGGCTTACGGGAATATTGTTTCCGATACGCTATGCGGCGCCAATATGTCGCTGTTCTGCGACGGGAATGCGAGTTCCGTCAGCCAGGTGCCACCAAATGTGATATCGAACCTGTTCACCAACGGGTTTAGCGTTCTCAACTATTTCGGGCACTCTTCCAACACTGTACTTGGGTATAGCCTGGAAAATCCGAATGACTATAACAACCAGGGAAAATATCCCGTATTCTTTGTGAACGGTTGCGACGCGGGTGATTTTTTTGTATACGATCAGCAACGTTTTGGCGGGGTGAGCACAACTTTGTCCGAAACATATGTTCTCGCGAAGGAAAGAGGAGCGATCGCGTTTGTCGCCAGCACGCACTTTGGGATCGTGAATTATCTGAATATCCTGCTGAACGGGCTGTATAGCCTGATGGACAGTACGGATTATGGCAAGCCTTTGGGGGTTTTGCAGAAGGACGCCTTGCAGCATCTGGTAAACGTGGCTCCCACTGACTATTTCGCCCGTCTCCATGCGGAGGAAATGACTACACACGGGGACCCATTCATCAAGCTGAACCAGGGTCAGACGGATTATGATGTCGAGGCCTCTACGGTCAAGATCACTCCGGGGTTCGTGTCAGTGAGCAGCAATAGTTTTAATGTGGCCGCCAAATTCTATAATCTTGGCAAGGCTGTTTCCGACTCGGTTGTCATACAGGTGTCCAGGACGTATCCAAACGGAACAACAGATATATTGCTCAAGAAGAAGATAAGGGGAATCCGGTATTCCGACTCATTGCAGCTGACAGTGCCGATACTTCCTACGAGGGACAAAGGCAATAATATAATAACGGTGAGCATCAATCCGAGCAATACTATTCCCGAGGTAACCTATACGAACAACTCGGTCAGCACGAGCGTGTTCATTTACCAGGATGGTGCTGTTCCGGTGTATCCGTATAACTATAGTATCATCAATACTCCTGTCTCGAAGCTGGTTGCATCCACGGCCAATCCGTTGAGCACGACCAACACGTATACTATGCAGATCGATACCACCCAGACCTTCGATTCGCCGCTGAAAATTGAAAAGACGCTTTCGGCGGCTGGCGGGATACTGGAGTTCGATCCGGGCATCAGCTATCTGGATAGTGTTGTTTATTACTGGCGTGTCGGTATCCCATCATCGACTCAGGCGGGGCAGTTCATCTGGTCCGGGTCTTCCTTTATATATATAGATCCTGCCCACAGCACTGTCGGATCGAACCAGTCGCACTATTATCAGCATCAGAATTCCCAGGGAGACAGCATTGTATTGGGGACCAATCGTCAATGGTCTTACACCACTACGACGCACAATGTCTATGTGAAGAACGAGATATACGCTTTCCAGCCCAGTGTGTTCGACAATGACTTCAGCACCGCTGTTGACGGAAATGAATATATGACCAGTGCCTGTATTGGTAATTCTCTGGTATTTAATATTATTGATCCGATAACCTACCGAGCGTGGATTAACGTGGACGCGAACAGGAATAACCTGTACCGATTTGGCAGCGCGTCTTCGAATTGCGGGCCAAACCGTGACTGGAATTTTGAGTTCTCTTACATGACCAGCGCGAGCCGCAAAGTGATGATGGATTTTATGGACAGTATTCCGAACGGATTTGTCGTGGCGATCAAGAGCTTTGACTACAACTATTTCAATTCCTTTGCCAGCACCTGGCAGGGGGACACGGCCCTGTTCGGGCACAATAAGTCATTGTACCATTATTTACTGAACGCCGGATTTACGCAGATCGATTCGCTGAATACGGTCAGGGGATGGGCGATGATCTATAAGAAGAACGACCCAACCTTTACGCCTAAGTTCTCTTATACGCATAATCCGGCAGACAAGATCACCTGTTCCGGAGATATCCAGGCGCCGAATTACAATGGCTCTGTGACATCTCCTGCGTTTGGACCAGCCAGGCAATGGGGCAATGTTCACTGGCGCGGGCACAGTCTGACCAGTCCGGTGACGGATACCGTGGGGGTACAGGTGCTTGGTGTGGACACCCTTGGCAACGCGACTCCGCTGTACAGGATGACCCGTGCTACGCAGGATCTGGATGTTTCGGCTATCGACGCCAAGAAATATCCCTATGTAAAGCTCCGGCTTGCCACTACCGACTCGGTGAATGCGAAGCCTTTTCAGCTGGATTACTGGCGACTGAACTATACGCCTGTGCCGGAGGGCGCGCTTGCTCCGAATATAGTCTTCAAGGCACCCGATACGGTCGTCCTCGGACAGCCGATACCGTTCGTCATCGCATTCAAGAACGTGAGTCCCTATTCATTCGACAGCATGCGGATAAAGATGTATATCCTGGATAAGAGCAACGTGATGCATCCCATTACGCTCCCGAGGAAGAAGCCGCTGATCAGCGGCGATACGGTCACGCTGAGCTATTCGATCGACTCCAAGGGCTATGCCGGCGCTAATACGATCTATGTCAATTTCAACCCCGACAACGATCAGCCGGAGCAGTATACATTCAATAACTTCCTTTATAAGGCGGTGTATGTCGGGAACGATAACAGGAGCCCGGACCTCGACGTCACCTTTGACAATGTTCATATCCTGAACAATGATATCGTCTCTGCGAGACCGCATATCCAGATAAAGCTGCAGAGTCAGTCCCAGTATCTGCTGCTCACGGATACCTCACTCATCACGGTGAAGGTCAAGTACCCGGACGGATCACTGCATAACTACGGCTTTAATTCGGATACGTTGCGGTTTACGCCGGCGACAGCAACCAACAATACGGCCACGGTAGACTTTAGCCCGGCGTTCACGACCCAGTACAATTCCCAGGGGGACAATTATGAACTTATCGTCACCGGAAAGGATCAGCTTGGAAATACGGCAGGTCTGGCGCCATATCGCATCGGCTTCACGATCATTACGAAGCCTATGATCTCGAATATGCTGAACTATCCGAACCCCTTCACGACTTCAACGGCTTTCGTATTCACGATAACGGGCAGCGAGGTCCCGCAGAACATCAAGATCCAGATACTCACGATCACCGGGAAAGTGGTCAGGGAGATAACGAAGGAAGAGCTGGGGCCGCTGCATGTCGGACGGAATATTACGGAGTTCAAGTGGAATGGCACGGATATGTATGGTCAGCGGCTTGCCAATGGCGTATATTTGTACCATGTCGTAACGAACCTGAACGGCCAGTCGCTGAGTAAATACAAGGCGGCAGGGGATAATACGGACAAGTTCTTCAACAACGGATACGGAAAGATGTACCTTATGAAATAGTGCGCGTCAAAAGTCTTTCTGATGGAACAAAGAACCGGCAAGCGAAGGGTTGTGCGGACAATCGGGTATTCTATTTATTTGTTTCTGGCGGTATTCGTGTTGCTGGAAATCGTCCTTCGTCTGTATGATCCATTCCATTTCCGGCTGAAAGGGGACAGGATCGTCCTGCCTGCCAATCAGAAGCAGATCATTACGAATACCATCAACCCCAAGCTGGACTCGCAGATCATCAACACCCGCAACAGTCTTGGGTTCCGGGGACCTGAACTTCCCGGGGGCGGGGCTCCTCTCTTAACCCTGATCACCATCGGGGGCAGCACAACAGAATGTCATTTTCTCAGTGATCAGAAGACCTGGCCTTACCTGCTGGGGAAGCGCCTTTCAGACAGTCTTACGACTTGCTGGCTAGACAATGCCGGTATGGATGGGCATTCCACCTATGGCCATATCGTTCTGCTGAACGGGCATGTCAAGCAACTGCGGCCTTCTGTAGTGATATTTCTGACGGGCATCAATGATGTAGAGAACGATGCTCCAACTTTTCATGACCGGCTGAATACGCGTGGAGAAGTCGCTGACTGGCGGCATTATATCTTTGAGAACAGCGAGGTGCTGAACCTGGCGCTTAACCTGGTCCGGGGATGGCGGGCGCAGAAATTCAACAATACGACGAACCGTATGCTGGTGCTGGATAGCACCAGGCGGCTTGTTTTGCCGGATTCGGTCTTTCAGCGGAGGCTGGCGATGCAGGGGCCTTTTCTCGCGGCGTATCGGCAGCGTCTTCACCAGATGGCCGACACCTGTCTGGCCTGGCATATCCTGCCTGTGTTCATGACCCAGCCGAATCAGTTCGGGGCGGGCCGGGATCCCCTGACGGGCGCGGATCTTGAGCTGTATCCGACCGATGACGCTGATCCCGGGATGAACGGGCGGCTCATTTGGGAAGTGCTCGAGCGATACAATGATGTGGTACGCGGGTTGTGCGCCGAGAAGGGGTTGCCGATGATCGACCTTGCGAGGACGTTACCAAAGAACAGTCTCTATTTCTACGATATGTCCCATTTTACGAATGCGGGAGCGGAGAAGGTGGCGGGGATCATCGATTCGGCCCTGTTGCCGGCGCTGGAAAAGAAATTTCCGGCGTTCAGGCGATGATCATGGGAATTTATGCAAATTTGACGGATGAAGATCCTTGGGATATCAGCCTATTATCATGACTCTGCGGCTGCCATTCTGGAGAATGGGGAGGTCATTGCCGCTGCCCAGGAAGAGCGGTTTTCGAGGATCAAGAACGATCCGGGTTTTCCGCGTGAGGCTGTGCGATTTTGTCTGCAGTATTCGGGGATTGCGCTGAAGGACCTGGATGCTGTGGTTTTTTATGACAAGCCATTTCTGAAGTTCGAGCGGCTGCTGGAGACCTATTACTCGTTTGCGCCGAAGGGACTGGTCTCTTTCCTGGCGGCTATGCCGGTATGGATCAAGGAGAAGCTGTTCCTTAAGCGAGCATTGTATAAAGAATTGAACGGGATCGAGCCCGGGAAGCGGCCCCTGCTGCTTTTCCCGGAGCATCATTTGTCGCATGCGGCGAGCGCCTTTTATCCTTCGGCTTTTAGCCAGGCGGCGATCCTGGTGCTGGATGCGGTTGGCGAATGGGCAACGGTCTCCATCTCCAAAGGGGAGGGTGGGCAGATCACGCTGCTGAAGCAGCTGGATTTTCCTCATTCGCTCGGGCTGCTTTATTCCGCATTTACTTATTACTGTGGTTTTACAGTGAACAACGGGGAGTATAAGCTGATGGGGCTTGGTCCTTTTGGAAACAGGGACGGAACAGAATGCCGGCGGATGGTGGAGATCATCAGGACGAGGCTGGTGGATATCAAACCCGATGGATCGCTGTTCCTTAACCAGGAATATTTCAATTACGCCACCGGGAAACGAATGGTGCGGGATGAGGTGTGGGAGCGGCTGTTCGGGTTTCCGCGGCGCTCGCCGGATGGTCCGCTGGAGCAGCGCTATTGTGATATGGCAATGGCGATACAGGAGGTTTCAGAGGAGATCATTTTACTTCTGGCTGCGGAAGCGAAACGACTGACGGGGTCAGACAATCTTTGCCTGGCAGGGGGTGTTGCGCTCAATTGTGTTGCGAACGGGAAGCTGGATGAGGCGGGTCTTTTTAAGAATATTTTTATACAGCCGGCTGCAGGGGACGCCGGGGGCGCTCTGGGAGCGGCGTATGCTGCGCATCATATCTATTTCGGTCAGCCGAGGGGATTGGTTGAGCCGGATGGCCTGAAAGGGTCGAGGCTCGGACCGGAGTTTGGAGAAACGGATATTTTGCCTGTTGCGAGGAAGTATGGTTGTCCTTGCCGGAAGGTAGAAGGGGAAGTGGCTCTCGCGAAGGAGACGGCGAGGCTGCTCGCGGAAGGGAATGTAGTGGGATGGTTCCAGGGCAGGACGGAGTTCGGTCCAAGGGCGCTTGGATCGAGGAGCATTCTTGGAGACCCCCGTGATCCGGGGATGCAAAAAAAGCTGAACCTGAGCATCAAGAACCGTGAGAGTTTCAGGCCTTTTGCGCCGGCGGTGCTGGCAGAAGAAGCGGGGAACTATTTCGAAATAGACAGCGCATCGCCATATATGCTACTGGTGAAGGAGGTGAAGAAAAGCAGGCAGGTGCCGTTGCCAGCGGGTTTTGCCGCGCTGGGCTGGGCGGATAAGCTGGCTTTCGGGGGCAGCGATCTCCCGGCTATCACGCATGTCGATCACTCGGCGCGGGTACAGACGGTAGACCGGCTTACGCACCCGCTGTTCTGGCGGCTGCTGCATAGCTGGAAAGAGCTGACGGGTTGTCCTGTTCTGATCAACACCAGCTTTAATGTCCGGGATGAGCCGATCGTGAATACGCCTGAGGACGCGGTCCGATGCTTCCTTCAGACAAAAATGGACTACCTGGTAGCGGGTCCTTTTATATTTAGCAAGAAAGAGTATCTTGCGGCGAAGACCTGATTGGTTTGGTCAAAATTTTTTGTCCCACATTTAATAAACGAGTGCCGATGGACTTTCTAAGGGATCTGTGGAATTTCCTAAAAACGCGGAAGAAATGGTGGCTGGCTCCGCTGATCATCGTGCTGATCCTGCTGGGCATACTTATCGTGCTGGGAGGAAGTTCGGCCCTGGCGCCCTTTATCTACACTTTATTTTAGCGATGAACAAGTCAAAGCAATACGAGACGGTACTGGTAATTGTGCTTGGGCTTATTGTCGTGTTTTTTTTCAAGCATGCCCGGGGGTGGCTGGTCGCGGCGCTGGTCGTGGGGTTTCTTTCCCTGCTGGTTCCCGCTGTTGCCAGGGTGATCGACCTTGTCTGGTCGAAGTTGTCGTTGTTGCTGGGGGAGCTGTCGGGTCGGGTATTGCTGACGCTGGTGTATACCCTGCTGCTTTTGCCACTGGCCGGGCTGGCGAGACTATTTGGGCATGCGGGCCTGCGCCTGCGCCGAAAGAAGGCGTCTGATTCCTATTTTACGGATCGTAATCACCGTTATGAGAAGGAGGATCTGATCCATCCATGGTGAGTAACGGCATATATACCGGCAGTGACCTCGATAAGCGGAGTGCTCTCTTGTCGCTGGCGGTGAGTCTGCCGGCATTGGCGTTGTTCCTGGTACTTTCTTTTTTTGATCATCCTATCGGAGACGATTTCTGGTGTACCGCGATGGTCCGGAAGTATGGCTTCTGGGAGGCGCAGCTGCGGCTGTATGGTACTGTTCCGCCCCGTTATTTCGAGCTGGCGGTCTCCTGTCTGAGCCCTTTGTCTTTTGGTAATTTTTGGGGGTATAGGCTGATACCGTTTGGTTATATTCTCCTGCTCCTTTGGTTTATGGCCGGGCTTTTTAAGGTGTTGGGTTTTCGCTCGCGTCTGCGGGCGTTGTTGCCGGCTCTGCTATTCGTGGCGGTCTACCTTTGTGTCATCCCGGGGATTGCCGAGGGTATCTACTGGGCTTCTTCGCTGTTCGTGTATCACACGGGGTTGCTTCTTTTTGTTGTCTGGGGCACCTATCTTATAAAATGGTATCAGGAGAGAAAGGCTTTGTATCTGATGGCGGTATGTTTTTGCCTGGCGGGTATGCTGGGGTGCAATGAGCTTATTTCCATTATCGCGCTGGCGGTTATCGGTGTGGTGGTTTTAGCTCGGAAATGGCGGTTTGATGGATTGGTGCTGGCGCAGGTGGTAGTGGTCGTTGTCTGTGTTGGTTTTGTTCTTTTCTTCAGGGGAACGATGAACAGGTATGGTCTTGTCAGGACTTCCGGTAGCGGCAGGCTGTTGCATTCGCTTGGCGGGGCTTTGGCGACGGATGGCTATTATATTGGCAGGGTGCTGATCAATCCTTTCTTTTGGGCGCTGGTGTTGCCGGGGTATGGGGTGGTCAGGAAGGGGATGGCCGGTTCGCCGATCGCGGCTGCGCTGTTGCGTTATCGGCTACATTTTGTTGTGTTGTGGATCTTTGTGATGGGGATCATTCCCTTCTGTCTGGTCTTTATCACGGGGGAGATACCTCCGCCGCTGCGTATCAGCAATATGATCATTTTCTTCTTTGTTTTTGGATTGATTGGGGTGATGGGGATGGGGAGGAGGACTGAGTTGCGGGGAAGGGTGCTTGTTCCGGCGGCTATCCTGCTGGTGGTTGCCGGTCTTGTCTTCCCCAATAATGTGTCGCATGGAGCCAGGGATCTGGTTTCGGGGAGGGTCAGTGCCTTCGATAAGGACTGGAATCACCGGATCGAGCTGATCAGGCAGTGCAAAGGGGATAGCTGTGTCGTCCCGCATCTGAGGCAGGTACCGTACGTGTTTTCTTTTGAGCCCGATACAGATGAACCACATATATCCGAATATTTTGAAAAGGAAGTCATTGTCCGCTGACAAACGGCCCGGCGCGATGCTTGTGCAGCTGTTGCTGTTCTGCCTGGGCTCGATCGCGCTGTATTTTCCCATCCTGGGTAAGAGCTTTGCGTCCGATGATTTCCTGGTTATGAAGCGGGTGGGCATGGACAAGGTGATCTGGATAAAGGGTTTTTTCCGTCCGTTGTCAGACATCACGCTCTATGGCAATTACCTGCTCGGCGGATTCGATCCATGGAATTATTTTTTTACGAATATACTGTTGCACGGGATCTGCGCCTTTTTGCTATACCGGCTGTGCAAGGCCTGGAAATGGACTGAAGATGAAGGCCGGCAGGGTGGGTATGCGCTGCTGGCCGCGTTGTTGTTCCTGTGCTATCCTTTTCACAACGAGTGCATGCCATGGGGGCTTGGTCGGGCTGCCTTGTCAGCCAACCTGTTCGGGATCGCGGCGCTGCTTGCCGTGGTCTCTCCGTTGCGGGAAGGCTGGAGGATATTCTGGTGCTGTCTGTGCTATTTTATCGGGATGGCGGGATATGAGTCCGTGATGCTGTTGCCGCTGATGGTCCTGGTCATCCTGTATGGGAGGGGAACAGGCCTTCGGGAATATTTTCGGTGGGGGCTGGCGCTAGGGCTAGTGCTTGCGGCGAATCTGGTCCTACGCAACCTGGTCGCTGGTACGTTGGTAAACGAATATGGTTCCTCGTTCTTTACCGGCAGATTGCTGGTCTATGTGGAGAACCTGTTCAAGGTGGCGGGGCGGTTCTTTTTGCCGCCTATGCAAGATGCCTGGTTGATGACGATGCTGACCTTGCTGGTTGTAGTTGTGTTGGGTGTGGTGGTGTGGCGTTGGGTAAGGAGTGCGGGTAGCAGGCCGGAAGAACGGGGGTATTTTTTTAAGGTGCTGTTATTGTTTGGGATCGCCAGTGCGGTGCCCGTATTTTCCGGTGTGAGCACGCATACGTCTGAAAGTGATCGGTTCCTATATTTTCCGTCTTATTTTTTGTGTGCCGGGGTGGCGTTCCTGCTGGTAGGGCTGGCGGGCCGGCGCCGGCTGGTTCTGACTGCGGTTGTGCTGTTGTGCTATGAATGCGTTTTTTTGGAAGTTAATAATTCGAACTGGGTGAAGGCTTCGCGGGTGACGAAGGAAGTTTTGGCGGCTGTGGTTGCGGCTAAGAGCGGTCTGAAGGGCAGTGGGGCGAGGTTGTTCGTGGTCAATCTGCCGGATGAATGGAATGGGGCCTTTATTTTTCGTTTGGGCTTGCCGGATGCGCTGTTGATAAATGGGGTGGATACGGCGGGGCTGGTAATTGTGAATCATCTTACGAGGGAGGAAGAGGTGGGATTGCCGGATAGTCTGGGGGTGGTGGAGAAAGGGGGGGGATTGGAGATAGGGACTGGGGTGGCAATTGAGAGGATGGGGGGTGGATTTGGGGTGGAGACTGGGGGTAGACCTGCGGCGGGCCCCGGGACGGGATTTGGGACGGGACCAGGGATGGGATTTGGGTTGGATTCGTTTCGGATAACCGGAAGCGGCGATGCGCAGACCCAGCCGGGATGGGAGAAGGGTAGGAGGTATAGCTGGACGGGGGGAAAGAAGGATGTCATATTGTATTGGAACAGAAGGAGAATGGTGGTATTGAAGGGGACTGGATTTTAGGGATAATTAGTGTTATATTTGTCCAATTATCCTACGGGAACCATGTATAAATTAGACAGTTATATCAACAGGGGGAAGGTTTTTCTGAATAATCAGCTCTTCCCGGGCCATAAGAAGCTGTCTACCTTGATGATCTACGCCACTGATCTGTGTGATTCTGCGTGTAAGCACTGTTTAATCTGGGCCAAGCGTCCGGTGAAATTCCTGCCTTTTGACAAGATCGTGGAAGTCATGAAAAGCAAGTGTATCACGCCGCATACTACGGTCGGTCTGGAGGGTGGGGAGTTCATGCTTCATCCCGATGCGGAGAAGATACTGGAATGGTTTGTGGCCAATCACCCCAATTTTGATCTTTTATCCAATTGCCTGAAGCCGGAGGGGCTGATCGAGGCGGTCAGGAAATTTACTCCGAGGCGGCTGCTCATCTCTTTGGACGGAACCCCGGAGACCTATCTGTATATGAGGGGAAAGGCGGGGTATGACAGCGTCATCAAGGTGGTTGAGTCGTTGCGGGAGCTGTTGCCGATATCTGTGATGTTCACGGTCTCACCTTATAATGATTTTTCCGATCTTCAGCATGTTGCGGAGGTTTGTAAGAAATACGGGATCGATATGCGTGTTGGTATTTACAATGACATTGCCTTTTTTGATACCGTAGACAAGGCCCATGAGACGGATATCGGAAGCCATAAGGGAGAGGAGCCGCTGGAATTCGGGGATGTCCGCAAGCTGAAACAGGAAGGTGTGTTTGAAAAGAACAAGGAGCTGAAGATGATGGAGAATGAAGGGGACCTTTCTTCACCCAAGCATAATCTGGGCCTGCCATATCATAATTTTACAGCGGAGATACCACCGATCATTAAAGAGTTTGCGGAGAATTATGATTTCCTGGTGCTGTACAACGAGTGGCGGCAGAATAAGCTGAAGATGCGGTGTTACAGTATACTGGACAGCCTCGTGATCCTGCCCGATGGGGATGTGCCCATCTGCCAGAACCTTGACCTGAAGATCGGGAATATCTACCGGCAAAGTCTCGACGAAATTTTCAATAGCAAGGCCACGCAGGATATTCAAAAAGAATACGTTCACAATTGCAATCTGTGCTGGCTGAATTTTCACCGCAAATATGATGTGATCTTAATGAGGACGTTCGAAAAGTATTTTGGCAAATGGGTTACGGGTAAATTGTTTGGATATTACCAGTGGGAAGAGGATGCCCGGACGACGTACAAGCAATATTTTGATCGGGTGGGGAAGGAACCCGGGGAGTGATGATCCTGGTTCGCAGCGGGAGGGACGTTTGGGGGGGGTTAGCGTTTCAGCATGGTATCCAGATTGTCGAGGATCGAATATGTATCGAGGAGGCTGTCCAGCGAGCCGGCGGCGGTCTTTTTCCCTTCTTCTACCTGATGAACAAAGTGTTCTATCTCGCCCCAGAAGCCCTGGTTGACGAGGCTATTGGATGATGCGACCGGGAGCGTGCCCTGGTTGTCGAGGTATATTTTTTTGACGGTGGGCCGGTGCAGCAGCTTCTCCAGGGGTATGCCGGCGACGGTGGCCGGTTTTTCGGTACCGGTCAGGCGAAATGGATAGTGACACTCGAACAACTCTTTCTCTGTATTTATTTCCAGTGATTCTGTTATGGTGGACCAGGAATAGTGGGTGGACAGCTGCAGTACGCCGCTGGCGCCACCGGTGTGTTCCAGATGGACATAGGCTGTGGTAAGGGGACCGGAGGCTGTGAGCCTGATATCGAAAGTCCTGGCCGGCCCAAAGAGCCAGAGGGCATAGTCAACAGGATGGATGAACAGGTCATAGACCGGGTTGCCTTCCGGGTAGGAGCCTGTGAGGTAGCGATAGTGATAGCTGGCCGGCTTTGAGGCGAGACGGTGTTTTTGCAGCTGTTGATGGACGGTAGAAAAGCGTCTTTGGAGGCCGGTCATACAGGGAAGCGGGCCCTGCAGGGTAATGAGCTGCTGTAGCTCATGTTTTGTTGATGCGGGTGGTTTTTCGACGAAGACTGCCTTGCCGGCCTGGAGGACCTTGCTGATGAGCTCGGGGTGGAGCTGCGGCTGGGTGGAAATGAAGACGCCTTTTATGTCAGGGTCTTTCAGGATAGTTGTCAGGTCGGTAGTCGGGAGGCAGTTGTGGAAGGTGGCGGCCATTTTTTGGGCCGTCCCCGGTGTCTTGGTGCAGATATAGCGCAGGGGGATGTTGAGCTGACGGATGCAGGGGTAGAGGTTGGCGATGCTGTGGCTGCCGGCGCCGACGAAGGCATAGGCGTGGCGGTGTCCCGAGAGCTGGTCCAGGTAGCTGTTCCTGCGCATGGATCTGTATTTTTCGATAAGGAGGTTGGTGAGCATATGGATGGTTAGGAGGAGGGTGATCTGAATTGGGTGTAGGTGGAGTCGAGCCATGGCTGTAGTCCATGATAAATGATATCGGATACTCGCTCTGCGCCCTTGTTGGTAAAATGAAGCATATCGTAGAATAAAGCCGAGTCTGCCGGCAGCTGTTGCGCCAGATCGATGCAGGGTATCCCCTTTTCGGAGGCCACCTTCCTGGTCGTTTGATTGTAGGGCTGCAGCTCGAGCCAGAAGAGCTTCCACTTTCCGGGAGGGGAGCTGCTGTCGACGGCGAGCGGCTGGGTGATGAAAACGGGTCGGATATTGTCCTGTTTGCAGATATCTATGATGCTGCAGAGGCGCGCTCTATAGGCAGGAAGCAATTGCTGTATGTTTTTTAGCGTAGAATCCATCTGTTGTTTGCCCATCCATTCTGCTGCGGGGGGATCGACGTTATTTTTAGGGAAGATATCGGGAGGTGACAATGAGTTCTTCAGGTCGGAGATGAGATTTACCGTTTCAAGGTGGTGCATTGCCCATTTTTTGATCCTGAATGCGAGGTTGTTATTAAACGCGGGATCATAGGTGCTGAGGTCCTGTCTGTTGACGTCATTGGCGCCGACGAGGAAGAGTGCGATCTTCGGTCTGAACGAAAGGGTAGGGAGATAGTAATGGAGCAGGTTGAGGTGACCGAAAGTGGAATGTCCGTCTATTCCGGCGTTGTTGATCCAGGTGGAGGGGTAGGTTGTTGAAAGCCGCTGGCCCAGCTGGTCGACCCATGTCCGGCCTTCGCTGAGGTAGGTGCATTCCGTGGTGCTGCCGCCGATGGCCAGGATGCTCAGGCGGCCGGACATATCCGGGTTGGGGTCGGCGCCGCGGAAGCCGATACTGTTGCGGTTGTGCAGGATGATGCTATCCAGGCGGGGGGATCGGTCATTGCGGAGCCGGTATTTCAGATTCGCCGACAGCTCGAACCGGTCGCCGCGGATCCTGGTTGGAAAGGGATAATAGATACGAAGAATGATCTCCAGGCATACGATGACGACCACCGGAAGGTAGATCAAATAGGCGATAGTCCGGTAGAGCCTTGATTTGCCTGGTTTATTCATGCAGGTCTTTTAGTCTTGAGACGTATTTTCCGATGATATCGAATTCGAGGTTGACCGTGTCTCCTGGGTTAACGAACTGAATATTAGTGTGTTCGAATGTATAAGGGATGATGGCGATGTCGAATTTCGACTTTTTGACGTTGAAGATGGTGAGGCTGATGCCGTTGAGGCTTATGGAGCCTTTTTCAATGACCAGGTGGCTGAATTTTTTGGGGAATTCGAAGCGGAATTCCCAGCTACCGTTCTTGTCGCTCCGTTCGAGGCAGGTGGCGGTGGCGTCGACGTGTCCCTGGACGATATGGCCGTCGAGGCGGCCGTTCATGATCATGCATCGTTCGAGGTTGACGAGGTTGCCGGGCTGCCAGGCGCCGAGGTTGGACTTTTCAAGGGTCTCTTCGATGGCGGTGACGCGGTGGAGGTTGCCGTTGGTCTCTTCTACGGTGAGGCAGACGCCGTTATGGGATAGGCTTTGGTCGACTTTGAGCTCGGGTCCGAGGGCGGATTCGACCCAGAAGGTTTTGTTGGTGCCGCTGGCGGAAATGGAGTGGATCTTGCCGAGGGATTCTATAATTCCGGTAAACATAGGGGTAAAGATCGGTTTTTTGGGGGATATTGGAGGAGATGGGATCGGGTGGATTTGGGGGGTGGGGATCCGGAGGATTGGGGGTTTTGGCGGGAGGATTGGGGTTTTGGCGGGGGGATTGGGGATGTTTTTCGGATTCCCAGTGGAACGAAGGGAACGAACGAGGAAAATCGAGGGACGAAGATTTTGCGAAGGTCTAGGTTGATTTTTCGGGAATTTGCTATATCTTTGCTGTCCACTTAAAGGAGGTATATAACAATGTTAATTATTGATTCCAAAGATTGCGAGAATATCGACAAAGCGCTGAAGAAGTACAAGAAGAAGTTTGAGAAGGCTAAGACCCTTTTGCAGCTGAGAGAGCGTCAGTCGTACACCAAGCCTTCTGTTAGACGCAGGGGTGAAGTGTTGAAGGCGATCTACAAGCAGCAGGTTGCTACCGGCAAGTTCGATTAATTTCAATTGCTATACATATTTTAGAGGCTGCCCCAATGGGGTAGCCTTTTTATTTTAGGTATTTGGGGGATGGGGACCTGGAGATGATTGGAGGTTTTACAGGTTGGGTGTTTGGGCGGGGAGGTTGGGCCGGGGTGGGGAAGTGGATAAGATTGTTTAATTTAGAGGAAGTTATGCAGTTTGATCCGAGGATACCGGTGCAGTCCTTTCTCGACTTTTTGAAGTTTGAGAAGCGGTATTCTGCCCATACGATACGGAGCTATCAGGATGACCTGGTGGCTTTTTTTGATTATCTAGAGGTGGAGTTTGGGGGTATGGGCCTGGGGGAGGTGAAGCCGGCGATCGTGAGGAGCTGGCTGGCTTCGTTGCGGGATGCGGGGCTTAGTCCGAGGTCAGTAAACCGGAAGATATCGTCTTTAAAGTCATTTTATAAGTATCAGCTGAGGACGGGAGGGGTGGAGCAGTCGCCGATGGGGGCCATTATTTCGCCGAAGACGAGGAAGCGGCTGCCTGTCTATGTCGAACAGGGGGATATGTCGGTGCTTTTTGATCAGGTGAGGTTCGCAGACGACTGGGAGGGGTGGACGAACAGGCTGGTGCTGGCTATTCTTTATCATACCGGTATGCGGCTCAGCGAGCTGGTGGGGTTGAGGGAGCGGCAGGTGGATGGTGGGAATGGGGCGATAAAAGTACTGGGGAAGGGGAATAAGGAGCGGGTGATACCGGTAAGTCCGGTGTTGATCGGGATGATAAAGGAGTATTGTGCGAAGAAGAGGGCGGAGCTTGAGCATCCGGATGTAGATTACCTGCTTGTAGGTTCAAAGGGGAAGAAGCTATATCCCAAATACATATACAGAGTCGTACACGAGTATCTTGCGCAGGTGACGACGATCGATCAGAAGAGTCCGCACGTGCTGCGGCATACGTTTGCAACACATTTAATGAACGCTGGTGCGGAGCTGAACGCTGTTAAGGAGCTATTGGGGCATGCGAGTCTTGCGGCTACGCAAGTGTATACGCACAATACTATTGAAAAATTGAAGGATGTCTATAAGAAGGCGCATCCGAAGGCGTAAATATTTTTATGTAGGGACAATATTTTTCAGTGGTTTTTTTAACGTTTTTGGCCGCATAAAAGCTGCGTTTTATTTGGAAAAAACCTTTTGATAAGTTAACTTCATTGTCACACCTTATAGCGGTGTTTGAACCTTGTCCCCGACTTTTCTCGCAGCAGTAGTTCTTTAATTTATTGTTCACTGATTAAAAAATGGGATGCTATGAACGTAAACATTCAAACTGTGCACTTTGATGCAGACGGTAAATTGGTAGAATACGTAAACAAAAAAATGACCAAATTAAGCACCTTCCATGACAGAATTATCAAAGTAGATGTGTTTTTAAAGCTTGACAATGTTGTTCACACCATCAAGGACAAGATCGCAGAGATCAGGGTCCATGTTCCGAGACATCATTTTTTCGTAAAATGCTCATCAAAATCTTTTGAAGAATCCTTTGACAGCGCGTTTGATTCGCTGGTCAATCAGGTAAAAAGAAAAAAAGATAAAGAACTAGCCTAAAAAATTATTTAAAATTAAAGACCTCCGATCGGGGGTCTTTTTTTTGTGGGTATATCAGGGGGTGAAGGGCGTGACGGCGGGGGCTATGGTTTCGTGAATGTGTATAGCAAGAGGGCGCCGGGTGTCCAGCTCTGTTGCTCTTCCCAGTGGTGTGTGCGGAGGGCGAGCTTTTGGGAGAATGGGGCCAGCCAGGGGGCGATGAAATTTATCCGTTGTTTTTTTATGGGGAAGAGGCTGGCTTTGGCGGCGACGGCTTGCAGCTGTTGGCCTGAGTACAGCTGTTCGTGCTGGTCGTGTTTGAGTCTTGGCGCCAGTCGGAAGAGGTCCATGGTGTATTCGAGCAGCGGCCAGGCGCTGTTGCGGTTGGGGGTTGAGATGACCAGCAGGCCACCTTTTTTCAGGATGCGGGAGAAGCCGTGCAGGACCTGTATGGCCTGTTGTTCCGTGATGTGCTCGATTACTTCGAGGAAGGCGATGCTGTGGAAGCTGTCATCGGAGAAGGAGGTCAGGTCGTCGATGGGGCCTTCCTGGAAGTGCAGGTTGGGGAGGGCGTTCCATTGACTGCGACAGAAGGCAATTGCGTCCTTGTTGCCGTCGAGACCGGTGACGGTGACGTCGGGGTTTTCCTGTCCGATGAGGGCGGAGAGCATGCCTGAGCCGCAGCCGGCGTCGAGGATGTGGTGGCCGGGCAGGATGCGGAGGTCCTTTATGGCGCTTGTGAGCTTGAAGCGGTGCCAGGCGCGTTGGAGGGGGCTGCCGGTGTAGAAGGCATTGTACTGGTAGTCGCCGGGAATGGGTATCCGGTCGCCGGACCGCTTATCTGTATTTTCCATGGATCTTTTTGATACGATAAATATCCCACAATAATCTGAGTCCGTCTTTGGCGACTTTTATGCTGCTTTTGTCGTTGTAGCGCAGCTGCACGGGGATGCGGACTATCGGGATATCTTTTTTGCTGGCCAGGTATATCAGCTCGATATCGATGGCAAATCGTTCGATGCGGGAATCGTTGAACAATTGCAGGGCCACTTCTTTTCCCATTCCTTTCAATCCGCACTGGGTGTCCCGAACGTGTTTGACAAAGAAGAGATTGACCAGTGTCGAAACGAGGTTGCTGCCCCAGTTCCTCAGATTGCTGGCTTTTTCGAAATAGTCGGATGAGGGGGCGGTACGGTCGCCTATGATCAGCTGTCCGGGGTCTTTTTGCAGCGACGAAATAAGATCTTCGGTATTCCTGTACTGAAAGGGGATGTCTGCGTCAGTGAACAGGCGGATCGCGCCGTTGGCATGCCCGAAGCCTTCTCTCAGGGCAGCGCCTTTGCCTTTGTTGCGGGCGAGAGCGCGAAAGGTCAGGTTGTGTTTTCGGGCATATGCCGCCGTCAGCAGCTGGTCGGGGGAGCCATCGTCGACGAGGATCACCTGTGTGCTGTAGGGTCTCGCCTTCAGCCAGGCCAGGAAGGGGGTCAGGTGTTTTTCCAGCAGGCTGCTGCCGTTGTAAACCGGAATAATAATGCTGACCTCACAATAATTAGTATCCTCTGTTTGCATAGACGAATCCGGGACGTTGATAAACCCGGAAAATTATATAAAATGGGTGAAGATATATCTTTTTAAAGGATAATTTTGGCTATGCAAACCCCTTCCGATCTGAAATGGAATACCCGCAGAGCTTTACTTGTCGTCGTACTTTCGATTGCGGCAGCTTACGGGTTATTGATGCTGAGGTTTGCGCTCAGGAATGATCAGATCGAATATTTTCTGCCGGTGCGGATGTACATGAGCGATGCATTCAATCATCACGAGTACATGTTGTGGAATCCCTTTGTATCAGGTAGCTATCCGATACACTGCGATATGCAGGGGCCGGTCTGGAATCCGATGGTCGTGCTATTCTCCTGGCTGTTCAACTACAACGCGACGTTATTGTCTATCGAGCTGCTGCTCTACTATATGATCGGCGGAGCGGGCTGTTTTTATTTTGCCCGCAATTTCTCCAGGAGTCCGTATAGCTGGGTATCGGCGGGAGTCATCTATGCTTGTGGAGGGATGGCGGCATCTATGCTCGAATATATGAGCTGGGTCGGGAGTCTGGCATATCTGCCATGGGCGGCTCATTTTTTTTATCTGCTGTTGACCAGGCGGACGTGGCGCAGCGCGATCGGACTCGCGGTTGCATTGTGGCAGATGCTGGTATGTGGCTATCCTTCTTTTCTCATTTATCTGGGGTATGCGCTGGCGGCTGCGAGCTTGTTCTATTTGTGCAGGCTGTGTGTGCTGGGGAGGGTGAGAGAGGTGATGCGGGTCGTTGGGATGGGGCTGTTCGCGCTGCTGCTGCTCGTCCTGCTGTCGCTGCCTGCCATTCAGTCTTTTTGGGAATACCTGCCCTACTACGCCAGAGGGACAAAGGCTCTGGACGTCGCGATCAATTCTGAATTTTTTACGCCGGAGATGTTGCTGAGTCTGATCATTCCGGTATCCGGGTTTTACAAGGACTGGAATTATGATGTGTATATGGGGCTGCTGCCGATGCTCGTACTTTTTGTGGGGATAAAGAGGGAGACGCTGCCGGTGACGGGAACGCGGGGGGATATGGGAGCCCGAAGGTTGATGGGAGTTCCGAGGTTGATGGGAGTTCCGAGGTTGATGGGAGTTCCGAGGATTGGAGGCCGGAGGTTGACGGCCCGGGACGGGTTCCTGCTGGCCGGGCTTCTGTTCACGGTACTATTCACTGTAGGGAGGAGCACGCCGATCAGGATGTGGTGTGCGCGTCATCTTCCGCTGATGGGTGCTTTTGGTTTTTCACATAGTGTCTGGATATTTGTGGTTCTGTGTCTGCTGGTGTGGATCAGTTCGGGGCTGGACGGCCTGTTCCCGGGGACAGTCGATGTTTCAAGGATACGTCTGGCGGCGGGTGTTGCGGGGGTAGTGGTGCTGGTCTGCATGATCTCCGGTTATCACAATGCAAGTTTCAAGTCCGGGCTGATCCGGAACTTCTACTATGTTTCAGGAGTGTGGCAACTGGTGCTGCTGGGCGTATTATTTTTTTATCGCGGTATTTACAGGTGGCGCCATCGTATAGTGTATTTCATTCTTGCTGATCTCGTTGTTTCGGCGTTGATCACCGCGCCGTTGACGGGTTTTACGAAGACTTCGCCGGGAACATATAATGTGAGTGTTGACAAATTTTATCGCAGCGATGTGAAGGATCTGCTGTTCTCGTCAGCGGGGAGGATGAAGGAAATAAGGGAGCATGATCCGCGTCGGGATGTGAATGCGATGAAGGTGGTGGGCAGGGGCAATTTCCCCTCCAATACCCGGTTGGAAGCGTACTATGTGTATGTGAGCGACAGCAATAGGTATAAAAAACTGATTAACAAAGATTTCTTGTTTTCGGACAACGGGACAGAACTGAAAGTGCGTGCGGTTGAGCTGGGCTATAATTCTATCTTTGTTGATGTGGATGCGGCGGATAGCTGCGGGATGGTGCTGCAGCAGACATATTACTGGCGATGGAAGGCGGAGAGGCCGGAATATGCGCCTGGTATTGATAGCAGTGGCTTATTTTTACGGGTACCGTTGAAGAAGGGAGGCAACAGGGTAAGGTTGTATTATCACAGCGGTGATCTGGTTGTGGAAGCGGTGGTTTCGGTGATCGTTCTGGTGGTGATCGGGATCGTTTTGGCGGTCGGGGAGAGAAAAAGAAGAATGCCTGTAAAAAAAGCTGTTTAAAATTTTTGATTTTGACAATAATCCATACCTTTGCCTTCCCAAAAAAAACAGTAGATCAGTGGTTTAAGGGTTTGGGCGTTGAGTTATAAGCCGGAGTAGCTCAGTTGGTAGAGCAACTGATTTGTAATCAGTAGGTCGGGGGTTCGACTCCCTTCTCCGGCTCATAAGGGGAGAATGGCTCCCAAAGATTTAGCCGGGCAAGTAGCCAAGTGGCCAACGGCAACAGACTGTAAATCTGTCCTCTTCGGAGTTCGGTGGTTCGAATCCATCCTTGCCCACACTCACACCCGTCGTCCGCTGTTGCAGTGGGCGACGGCGAAGTGGGTTAACGTTCTTTCAGGGAATATGCGGAAGTAGCTCAGTTGGTAGAGCGACAGCCTTCCAAGCTGTAGGTCGCGGGTTCGAACCTCGTCTTCCGCTCTGGTTCTGGAAAAGTTTTGGCGATGCGGCCGGGCCGTAGGTGCTAAGCCACTGGACTTAATTAGCCGTTGTAGCTCAGGGGTAGAGCACTTCCTTGGTAAGGAAGAGGTCGAGAGTTCAATTCTCTTCAACGGCTCAAGTGATTATGTGAGATAGGTTTGATCGGGCAGATTTAGATTTATGAATATTGCGGAGGGCATTTCTGAAATGGTGGTCACCGCAGGAGAATTTTTAAACACAACTTTAAAAACAGATAACAATGTCAAAAGAGACCTTCAAGAGGGACAAACCCCACGTTAACGTTGGTACGATTGGTCACGTTGACCATGGTAAAACCACTTTGACTGCTGCTA
>Ga0207695_10000634_pt1 | contig 70325 bp, 73 predicted proteins | sample KBSC54metaG_FD_184354 | JGI IMG/M metagenome (GOLD analysis project Ga0207695, IMG submission 184354) | Corn rhizosphere microbial communities from Kellogg Biological Station, Michigan, USA - KBS C5-4 metaG (SPAdes) (version 2) | ecosystem: Host-associated > Plants > Roots > Rhizosphere > Soil...
TCCACGACATGAATCTGTACGAGGTGAAGAAGCCGGAAGAGTCCAAGGGCGAGTGGGACCTCTACAAGCTGGTCGCCACCGTACCCGGCGACGAAGCCTTCCGCCCGCTCGACAAGGGCGGTTGCCCATTGGTGAAGTGAGGCCTTCTCCCTCTCCCCGCTTGCGGGGAGAGGGTTGGGGTGAGGGGGGACTCTCCGCAGGGACGGTGACAATTAGACTCGCGGAGAGTCCCCCTCACCCGGATTGCATCTTCGATGCAATCCGGCCTCTCCCCGCAAGCGGGGCGAGGCAAGAATGAAGACACGACAGCGCGCCCGGTGAAAACCGGGCGCGCTTCGTTCAGGCACTCACGCGATCCTGTTACTCCGTGTACTTGAACTCGGGCATGTTCTTCAGCTGGTCCTTGGTCGCATTGAACACGGCGTGGTCCGGATACCATTTCGACGACGAACTGGTCGTGGTGGTGGTCGTCTTCTCGGTGCCCGTTGCAGCGCCGGTCGTCGTGGTTGCGGCGGGCTTGGCGTTCGGGTTTGCGCCGGTGCCGGTATAGGCCACGGCCTCGTTGACGAACTTCAGCTTCTCATAGGGCACGGCGACGAGATGCTCGCCCATGCCGAGGAAGCCGCCGACGCCGATGACGGCGATCTTGACGGCGCCGCTCTTGTCCATCAGCAGGTCATTGATCGAGCCGATGTTCTCGTTGGCGTCGTTGTAGACCTTCACGCCGGCCATCTTCGAGACACGCCATTCACCCGACGCACTCGTGGTGGTCGTCGTCGCGGTCGCAGCTGTGGGCATCTTATCCGTGGTGGCCGCCGGGTTTTGCGCGAACGCAACGGTCGCAAACAAAGCGGTGCCGGCAAGGCCGGCGGCGATCGATTTCATCAACATTGTTGTCCTCTCCTTCAGCAGAAAACTTGTGCTGAGAGAACAGTCACGATCGGCGGCAGTTCCTATGCTGCGGCAATTTCGCTGCGCCGCTGTGGCGCTGCGATGCGAGAAGAAGTTCCTGTTCCGGAACGTGCTAAGCGCACAGTTCCTCGCCAACGATCGTGCGCCCTGGGATGAAGCATGCTCGCGGCGAGGAACGCGCCGACCCGCGTCGCTCAGGTCAGCTCTTGTAGTCGATCAAAAGCGCGGAGATGTCCGTGCTGCTCGAGCTCGTCGCTTTGCCGTTGGCGCTGTACGACGGATTTGACGATGACTGCGACTGCTGCAGCGCCTGGAGAAACTGCTCGAGGATCTTGGCCGTGCTGCTGTCGGTCGAACTGCTGCTCGCAGCGTTGGTCGATGACGTCGACGAATCCGAAGTGCCATCGTCGGCCGGCGGCGGGCCGGGAGGCGGGCCGCCCGCGCCGCCGGGACCGCCGGGGCCCTTCGCGAAGGCGGATTGAAACACGCCCTTCAGCTCGTCGGCCTGGCTCGACGTCAACGTTCCGTTCGAGACCTCGTTCGAGATGAGATCGTCGATCTTCGACTTCAGCCCGTCCCTGGACGGCTTGGTGCCGCTGGACTGATCGCTGGACCGGCTCTGCTGGAGCGACGTGTCGATGTCCTGCAGGGCGGTCGAGAGGGCGGACTGGTCCGACGACGAGATCGTTCCGTCGGAGACTTCCGATTGCAATTGCTGCTGCAGTTTCTGCAGCGGCGACTGGTGGGTACCGGCAGAGGCCGCCGAAATCGAGGTCATGATGGCTCCGTGGTTTCATGGGGATTTCTTGCACTTCCACGCCACGGTATGGTTAACGGGCTTAACGAGACCTTGCCGTATGACCACCCGGTCGTTGCGGGGTATTGCGGACATACTTACGGAAACACACTGAAACAAAAATCTTCGCCTTTTGGCCCGAATCTTGGACAAACAAAGCTCATGGCCATCCCTTCTCCCAACATCCTGGTCGTCGAAGACGACCGCGAAACCCGGACGTTGATTGCGAAATATCTGCGCAACAACTCCTGCAACGTGACCGCTGTGAGCGACGGCCGCGAGATGTCGCGTGCCATGGCCGACCACCGCGTTGATCTCATCATCCTCGACGTCATGCTGCCGGGCGAAGACGGGCTCAGCCTGTGCCGCAAGGTACGCGCGGAGGCGCAGACGCCGATCATCATGCTGACTGCGCGTGGCGAGGACGTCGATCGCATCGTCGGCCTCGAGATGGGCGCGGACGACTATCTGCCGAAGCCGTTCAACCCGCGCGAGCTGCTCGCCCGCATCAACGCGGTGCTGCGGCGTCAGGCCTCCGCGCAGGCCGCGAGCTCCATCGAGGGCGCATCGACGCTCGCTTTCGAAGGTTGGCGCATCGATCTGCGCCTGCGTGAGCTGCGCAATCCCGAAGGCGCCCGCGTCGCGGTGACCAGCGCCGAGTTCGACCTGCTTCGAACATTCTGCGAGCGCCCCGGCCGCGTACTCTCGCGCGACAGCCTGCTCGATCTCACGCAGGGCCGCAATACCGGCTCGTTCGAGCGCTCGATCGACGTCCTGGTCAGCCGCATCCGCCGCAAGATCGAGCCCAATCCGGCCGATCCCACCATCATCAAGACGGTACGTTCCGGCGGCTACCTGTTTACGCCTCGAACGGAAGCGGTTACGACGCCCCTGAGCAACTAACGGGGCTTTGAGACGATGAGGCCGTTCGGGTTCTTTCACCTCAAGGGCATCGGCGGGCAGATCGCCGCGCTGGTGCTGGCTTCGACGGTCACGCTGCATCTCGTCGTCACCACCGCCTTCCTGATCAACCGTCCCGACCGCCCGGATTCGCCGCCGGACGGCGCGCATCAGCTGACCGATGCAGCGCTGCTGCTCGGTTCGGCCAAGCCGGACGACCGGTCGCGCCTGATCGCAGATCTCGCGCGCGCCTTCCCCAAGCTCAACATCGAGACGCTGGCGCCCGGTACGGCGACGGGGGTCGAGGACAACGATAGCCAGCATCTGCACGGGTTCCGGCGCCATCTCGGCCGCGGCTACAAGGTGGTGCAGCTCGCGCCCGAGGGCGACGCCCATCGCATCGGCATCGAATTGCCCGACGGCACCGTGATCGCGGGCCATGTCGAGAGCGGCCCGCGGCCGTGGTTCTGGGGCACTCCATGGCTGATCACGTTGATGACCGCCTTCATCTGCATCACCGTGCTCGGCCTGTGGGCCGCGCGGGCGCTGGCGACGCCGTTGTCGTCCTTTGCCAGGGCGGCCGAGAATTTCAGCCTCGACGGCGAGGCGGATCCGCTGCCCGAGCGCGGCCCGGAGGAGATACGCTCGGTGGCGCGCGCGCTCAATCGCATGCATGAGCGGATCGCGCGGCTGATGTCGGATCGCACCCGCATGCTGGCCGCGATCAGCCACGATCTGCGCACCCCGATCACGCGGCTGCGCCTGCGCGCCGAGTTCATCGAAGACGAGGGCAATCGCAAGCGCATGCTGATCGACCTCGACCAGATGCGTTCGATGCTGGAGAGCGTGCTGTCGCTGCTGCGCAACGACCGCAAGATCGAGGCGATCACGCTGGTCGATATCGCGAGCACGCTGCAGCTGATCGCCGACCAGTTCGGCGACATGGGCCATGTGGTGCACTATGACGGCCCGGCATCGGCAACCGCCGCCGCGCGCCCCGACGATCTGCATCGCGGCGTCACCAACCTCGTCGAGAACGCGGTGCGCTTCGGCGCCGAGGTGACGATCCGCCTCGATGTATCGGGCACCACGCTCGTCATCGATGTCGAGGATGACGGCCCCGGCATTTCGGATGCGCGCAAGCAGGAGATGCTGGAGCCATTCGTACGCGGCGACGACGCGCGCACCATGGACGACTCCACCGGCTTCGGCCTCGGCCTGTCAATCGCGCGCGCGATCGCGATCGCCCATGGCGGCGAGCTGTCGCTGCACGACCGTCAGCCACACGGGCTGATCGTGCGGATGCAACTGCCGGTGTGGCAGGAGCCGCGGTTGGCTGCCTAATCCAACAACTCAGGCTGCGAGCGGCGGATATTCAACGGCCGGCTCATCGAAGATCGCGATCGCCTCGAAGCGATAGTTGCAGGCGTGGCAGGTCCAGAGATAGGAGACGCGTCCCTCGCCCGGCTCGATCCAGTCCGGCTGCGCAATTGGCGCGCCGCACTGGGCACAGGGGTTCTGGATGGGGATGTCGCCGCTGTGGGTGTTGACCATGGTTGCTTTTGGCATCGCTGCTTTTGTCATGGCACCTCTCCCGATTCGCAGGCGCTTCATACTCGCTTTCGCTGGCTTGCGCGAATAGACAGGCTTGCTGTCGCGAGTTGTCCGCCTGAGGGAACTCTTGACGCAGCATTGAGTCGTAACAGCGGCTCTGCGCCGCAAAAACGTTAACGGCGGCGTTTGGTCACATCATCGCCGCGTTCGGCAGACCTAACGACAGCCGGCGCAAGCCATCAGGGCATTCTGGGACACCTCATGAAAATTTTACGCGTCGCCGCACTGCTCGCAGCCGGACTGGTGTCGCCGCAGACCGCTTTCGCGGGCCAGGCCGAATATGCCGAGATGGTCGCGATGCATGCGCGCACCAACGGCGTGCCGGAGGCGCTGGTGCATCGCGTCATCATGCGCGAGAGCCGCTATCAGCCTGCTCTCGTCGGTCATGGCGGCACCATCGGCCTGATGCAGATCAAGCTCGCGACCGCCCGTGGCCTCGGCTACACCGGCGATGCCGCGGGTCTGCGCGACCCCAACACCAATCTCACCTATGCGGTGAAATATCTCGCCGGCGCCTATCACGCCGCCAACGGCGATCACGACCGAGCCGTGCGGTATTTCGCCGGCGGCTATTACTACGTTGCCAAGCAGCAGCGCCGGCAGGCCCTGCAGCAGGCCAGCTTCGAGCCCCAGCTGGAGCCGAACGGCAATCCGCAGCCGATGTTCGGCCCCGCGCCGCATAAGAAGCTCAGCGAGCACGCCCGCAATGCGCGCGCCCAGGCGCCCGAGTAATCCCCTGTTCCAGCCAAACGCGTTGACACAGGCCCCCACAAGCCTACATTAGAGCCGTTCCGAGGGGTGCTCCGAGGAGGAGCTGAGATACCGCTAAATGGGCAAACCCGCCCAGGACCGCGGTGACCCTTTGAACCTGATCCGGGTCATGCCGGCGAAGGGACAGGGATGTTGCAGTCGACCAAACGACCGGATTCACCGGTATCCATCATCGGTGCAGGCATAGCCGGAGCCTGGCAGGCGCTGTTATTCGCGCAGGCCGGCCATTCCGTGACGCTACACGAGCGCGGTGACGCCGCGATGACCGCCTCCACCAGCCATTGGGCCGGCGGCATGCTCGCGCCCTGGTGCGAGGCGGAGGTCGCCGAACCCGTCATCTCCAGGCTCGGCCAGCGCTCCCTCGACATCTGGCGGCGCGAGCTGCCCGATACCCCCTTCAACGGCTCGCTCGTCGTCGCCCATCCGCGCGAGCGCAACGATTTCGAGCGCTTTGCGCGGATGACCGAAGGCCATCGCCGGCTCGACGCCGCAGGCCTCGCCGCGCTCGAGCCGTCGCTCGAGGGCCGTTTCCGCGATGCGCTGTTCTTCCCGACCGAGGGCCATGTCGAGCCGCGCCGCGTGCTGCCAAAGCTGCACGAGCGCATCAAAGCCGCCGGCGGCACCATCAAGTTCGGCAGCGACGTCTCCGCAAATGATCTGGACGGTATCGTCATCGACTGCCGTGGCCTGTCCGCGCGCGAGGAACAGGGCGAGCTTCGCGGCGTCAAGGGCGAGATGATCCTGATCGAGAGCAGCGAGGTGCAGCTGTCGCGCCCGGTGCGCCTGATCCATCCGCGCTGGCCGCTCTATGTGATCCCGCGCGAGGATAACATGTTCATGCTGGGCGCGACGTCGATCGAGGCCGAGGACACCGGCGTCAGCGTGCGCTCGGCGCTGGAGCTGCTGGGCGCGGCCTATGCGGTACACCCGGCCTTTGGCGAGGCCCGCATCGTCGAGTTCGGCTCGGGCCTACGCCCAGCCTATCCGGACAATTTGCCGCGCATCGGCGTGCGTGGCGGCAGGATCAGCGTGAACGGGCTCTACCGCCACGGCTTCCTGATCGCGCCGGCGCTCGCCGAGCTGACGCTCAACTTCGTCGAGCGCGGCCAGATCGACAATGAGGTGATGCAATGCGCGTGATGATCAACGGCGAGGCCCGAGAAATCAGCGCGGCCAGCGTCGACACGCTGCTCGCCGAACTCGACTACGAAGGCACGCATTTCGCGATCGCGCTCAATTACGACGTCGTGCCGAAGAGCCGCTGGGCCGAGACCAGCCTGAAGGCCGGCGACGAAATCGAGATCATCACGCCGCGGCAGGGAGGGTGAAGCCATGGTGACCTTCTACGGCAAAACCTTTGCCTCGCGCCTGCTGATCGGCAGCGCGCTCTATCCCTCGCCTGCGATCATGCAGGACGCGATCCGCGCCTCTGGCTCGAACATCGTCACGGTATCGCTGCGGCGCGAATCCGCCGGCGGCAAGACGGGCGACGCCTTCTGGAAGCTGATCCGCGAGCTCGACGTGACAGTGCTGCCGAACACCGCCGGCTGCCGCAGCGTCCGCGAGGCCGTGACCACGGCCAAGCTCGCGCGCGAGCTGTTCGGCACAAGCTGGATCAAGCTGGAAGTCATCGCCGACAACGACACGCTCCAGCCCGATGTCGTCGGCCTCGTCGAAGCCGCCACCATCCTGATCAAGGACGGCTTTGACGTGTTCCCCTATTGCACCGAAGATCTCTCCGTCGCCAATCGTCTTGTCGATGCCGGCTGCAAGGTGGTGATGCCGTGGGCTGCGCCCATCGGCTCGGCCCGCGGCATCACCAACCGCGACGCGCTCAAGCTGATGCGTGAGCGGCTGCCCGACATCACGCTGGTGGTCGACGCCGGCATCGGCGCGCCCTCGCACGCGGCTGAAGCGCTCGAGCTCGGCTATGACGCCGTGCTGCTCAACACCGCGATCGCAAAGGCCGCCGATCCCGTCGCGATGGCCAAAGCCTTCCGCCTCGGTATCGAGGCCGGCCGCACCGCCTACGAAGCCGGGCTGATGAACGCCCGCGACTTCGCATCCCCCTCCACCCCTGTCGTTGGGACCCCGTTCTGGCATGCCGTATCCTGATCGCAACGCGTATCCTGATCGCTTCTATCCCGTCGTCGACAGCCTCGCCTGGGTCGAGCGCCTCACAAAACTCGGCGTCGGCACCATCCAGCTGCGCACGAAAGAGCTCAATGACGCCGACGCGCTGCAGATCGTCACCGATGCGCTGGCGATCACCAAAGGCACGCAAGCCAGGCTCGTCGTGAACGACTATTGGCGCGCCGCGATCGTTGCTGGCGCAAAGTATTTGCATCTCGGCCAGGAAGATCTCGCCGATGCCGATCTCACGGCGATCCGCGAGGCCGGCCTGTCGCTCGGCGTCTCCACGCATGACGACGCGGAGCTGGAGACTGCGCTCAAGGCCAAGCCCGATTACGTCGCCCTGGGCCCGATCTTCTTCACCACGCTCAAGTCGATGCGCTTTCAGCCGCAGGGCATTCCGAAAATTACGGCGTGGAAGAAGCGCATCGGCACCATCCCGCTGGTTGCGATCGGCGGCATCAAATTCGAGCACGCCGCGGAGATCTTTGCCGCGGGCGCCGATTCCATCGCCGTCGTGTCCGACGTCACCCAAAATTCCGACCCGGATGCAAGGGTCAAACAATGGCTTGGCGAAACCGCCAAAGCCGCCTGAACCAGAGATACAACGGAGGATCCCATGAACATCCGCTCCAACCCCGACAAGACCGTCCCCGCCGTCACCACCGGCCCGCTTCCCTCTTCGCGCAAGATCTTTGCATCGCCCGATGCCGCGCCCGACATCCGCGTGCCCTTGCGCGAGATCATCCTCTCCGAAGGCGCCGGCGAGCCGAACCTGCCAGTGTACGACACCTCGGGCCCGTACACCGATCCTGATGTGACCATCGACGTCAACGCCGGTCTCGCGCGCGGCCGCAAGCAATGGGTGCTGGAGCGCGGCGGCGTCGAGGAATATCAGGGCCGGCAGATCAAGCCGGAAGACAATGGCAGCGTCTCCGCCGACAAGGCCGCGCGCGCGTTCTCGGCCTATCACCAGCCGCTGCGCGGCCTCGACGGCCACATGATCACGCAGCTCGAATTTGCCCGCGCCGGCATCATCACCAAGGAAATGATCTACGTCGCCGCCCGCGAAAATCTCGGCCGCAAGCAGCAGCTCGAGCGCGCGGAAGCAGCCCTCGCCGATGGCGAAAGTTTCGGCGCCGAAGTGCCCGCCTTCATCACGCCGGAATTCGTGCGCTCCGAGATCGCGCGCGGCCGCGCCATCATCCCGTCCAATATCAACCACAGTGAACTCGAGCCGATGATCATCGGCCGCAACTTCCTGACCAAGATCAACGCCAATATCGGCAACTCGGCGGTGACCTCGTCGGTCGAGGAAGAGGTCGAGAAGATGGTGTGGGCGATCCGCTGGGGCGCCGACACCGTGATGGACCTCTCCACGGGCCGCAACATCCACACCACACGCGAATGGATTTTGCGCAACGCGCCGGTGCCGATCGGCACCGTTCCGATCTATCAGGCGCTGGAGAAGTGCGACGGCGATCCGGTCAAGCTGACCTGGGAGCTCTACAAGGACACGCTGATCGAGCAGTGCGAGCAGGGCGTCGACTATTTCACCATCCACGCCGGCGTGCGCCTGCAATACATCCACCTCACCGCCAGCCGCGTCACCGGCATCGTCAGCCGCGGCGGTTCGATCATGGCGAAGTGGTGCCTGGCGCATCACAAGGAGAGCTTCCTCTACACGCATTTCGACGAAATCTGCGACCTCATGCGCAAGTATGACGTCTCGTTCTCGCTCGGCGACGGCCTGCGTCCCGGCTCGATCGCCGACGCGAACGACCGCGCGCAGTTCGCGGAGCTGGAGACGCTCGGCGAGCTCACCAAGATTGCGTGGGACAAGGGCTGCCAGGTCATGATCGAAGGCCCCGGCCACGTGCCGATGCACAAGATCAAGATCAACATGGACAAGCAGCTCAAGGAGTGCGGCGAAGCGCCGTTCTATACGCTTGGACCGCTGACCACCGACATCGCGCCGGGCTACGATCACATCACGTCAGGCATCGGCGCCGCCATGATCGGCTGGTTCGGCTGCGCCATGCTCTGCTACGTCACGCCGAAGGAGCATCTCGGCCTGCCCGATCGCAACGACGTCAAGGTCGGCGTCATCACCTACAAGATCGCGGCCCACGCCTCCGATCTCGCCAAGGGCCACCCGGCCGCCCAGCTCCGCGACGACGCGCTGTCGCGCGCCCGTTTCGACTTCCGCTGGAGCGACCAGTTCAACCTCGGCCTCGACCCTGATACCGCGAAAAACTTCCACGACGAGACCCTGCCGAAGGAAGCCCACAAGGTCGCGCATTTCTGCTCGATGTGCGGCCCGAAGTTCTGTTCGATGAAGATCACGCAGGACGTCCGCGACTACGCCGCGACGCTGAACGATCCGAACAGCATCGGCATGTCGATGGCCGGCACGGCCGAAGACGGCATGGCCAAGATGAGCGCGAAGTTCAAGGAAATGGGCTCGAGCGTTTATCTGGATGCGGAGAAGGTGAAGGAGAGCAATCGGGTGTTGTGAGGAATTAGATTTTTATCCGCGAAGAGCGGGTTGACCTCAGTCAACCCGCTCTTTTTTTTGGGCTAGAATGCCACCTTACTAGGGTCCCACAAAGCAACACCCGCGCGTCGGAGGGAATCGTTGGACAGGAACATGGATCAAATACTCGGCTCCCTGCTGATCTCGTTTCTGCTGATAGGCACCATTGTTGGCGCTTGGGCCTGGATTATGGTGCTGTTCAAGAAGGGAGTTATGGGCCTGATCGGTTATGATCGAATCGGCGTCCGCCAGTTCGAAGGCATCCTCGTTTACAGGAACGGCAACTTTGAACGAACATTGTCGCAAGGTAGTTACTGGATACGAGCAAAGAATCTCCAGTTCGTTCGGATCGATACACGCCCCGAGGTACATCGAATCAGTCAAAGCGCAATTTCGCTCGATCATTTTTCTCTCAACCTCCTCTATGTCGCTCGGACACAAATCATCGACGCAAAGGCTTCGTTCGAGAGCACGCAAAATCTTCGGGACGACATCTTCGTCCAACTGCAATCGACGGTGAAGAACGTTTGCCGGCTTAAGCCGCGCGTTGAAATTCAGTTGGAGCAGGAAGCGTTTGGCGCCAGTGTAAAAGACGCCGCCAATTTGGCGTTGCGCAACTTCGGCTGTGCATGCCTGACATTTGAACTCTTGCAAGCCGACTCAGCAGGCCCCGTTGCGGACCTGAACGACAAGCGAATGGGATTTGGACCGCACTAACGTGCCCGCGCGAGCCCGTAGGGTGGGTTAGCGTAGCGTAACCCACCACTTTGCATCCAAAACCTCACCGGACGTGGTGGGTTACGCCTTGCACCGTCGCGTGTTGAACGACAACGCTTGTGAGCGGCTAACCCACCCTACGCCGCTCAGCTCAGGCACGCCAATTCACGCGCAAGATTGCCGCGAGCACGATGATCATATTTCGCGGCGAAGCTCTCGTCGGGATAGATGACTGGGCGGACGGCGAACCGGCGAAGCACCGCGGCGCGGCCGGCGCGATAGTCGGCATCGCTGACATGGATGAACTCCTGCCGGATGGCTGCGGCATAGGCGTCGTAGCGCGCCGACTCCGCGCCGAGGATGCTGAGGTCGATCGAGATCAGGATGGCCCCGAGGCGATCGTCGGCCTTGACGTCGTGCGTCCGCGTCAGGCGGATCAAGCGTCCGACCTCGTGGCTGATATCGGCGCGCACATGCCGTTCGGCCAGTTGAGCGCTGAGTTCTTCATTATCCGGTTGCGAGGGAACATAAACGACGTCGTGCCACCAGATCGCTTCGGTCAGGATCTCGCGTTCGCGCGATGAGACACCATTCACCTGCGCGAGCGACGCGAGGCAATCCTCGATATGCGCGAGGTTGTGATAGTGGCGGCCCGGTGCCGTGTAGGCCGCGGCCAATTCTTCGCGGGTCATCGCGCAAGGTATAGGATGAATGCCGCGGGGATGGTAGCCATGGCTCAAGATGCCCGACCGCGCTCCTCACCGCCTCCCCGACCAGCTCCGCGAAAACCTCCGCCTCGTCTTCGTCGGCACCGCCGCCTCGACGCGTTCGGCCGAGCTGGGGCATTACTACGCCCATCCGGGCAACCGGTTCTGGCGCGCGATCCATGAGGCCGGCATTACGCCGCGGCCCTATCAGCCAAGCGAGTTTGCGGCGCTAATCGAGCTCGGGATCGGCTTCACTGATCTGTCCAAGTCGGGCGCGGGGATGGATCATCAGATCGCGGCGGAGACGATCGACGTGCCGGGGTTCAGGGCGAAGATGGAAAAGTATCGGCCGCGGACGGTTGCATTCACGAGCAAGAAGGCGGCGAGCTTGTTTTATGGCAGGCCGTCGGCTGAGATTTCGCTGGGGCGGCAGATGCGGGATGTCAGCTTGCCGGAGATCTTTGTGCTGCCGTCGCCGTCGGGGGCGGCGTCCGGGCATTGGACCATTGAGCCGTGGCGGGAATTGGCGAAGTGGATTGCTGGTTAGGTTGGATGAACGACGGCTCCTCACATTCAGCCGTCGTCCTGGCGAAAGCCAGGACCCATTACCCCAAGACAAAGTTTGGCGAAGACTCGCGGTCCGGTACTGCGACTGCGCTCAACCGGGAGATTCCGCGGTATGGGTCCTGGCTTTCGCCAGGACGACACCGTGGGTTTGGGTGCCTTATCCTGCCAAACTGCGAAGTCCGTGGCGTGGGTCACGGCAAAGCCTACGCGCCCAAAAACACGATAAGTTGTCGGAATCCACCCGCCCAGTGCGTCCTCTGCACGCCGCATCCAGTTCGCCCGGAGCCCCTACATGCCCCCCACCATCACCGCCTTCGCAAATTCGCCCGACCGCGGCAGGGGACAGGCGCGCGACATGCGGGTTCGCTGGGCGTTCGAGGAGGTGGGGCAGCCTTACGACGTTCGCCTCGTGTCGTTCGAGGAGATGAAGCAGCCCGGCCATCTTGCGCTGCATCCGTTCGGGCAGATCCCGACCTTCGAGGACGGCGACGTCACGATGTTCGAGACCGGCGCGATCGTGCTTCATATCGCCGAGCATCATGCCGGGCTGCTGCCGACCGAGGCGGGTGCCAGGGCGCGCGCCATCGCGTGGATGTTTGCCGCGATCAATACCATCGAGCCGCCGATCGTCGAGCTCGGCATGGCGACGCTGCTTGAACGCGACGAGAGCTGGTATGAGGAGCGGCTCCCGATGCTGCGGGACCGCGTCTCAATCAGGCTCGACGAATTGTCCCGCCATCTCGGCGGCGCCGACTGGCTCGACGGCGCATTCAGCGCCGGCGATCTCCTGATGGTGACGGTGCTGCGCAGGCTAAGCGCATCGCGCATCCTCGGCGATTATCCGACGCTTTCGTCCTACGTCGCCCGCGGCGAGGCGCGTCCGGCTTTCCGCCGCGCGTTCGATGCGCAGCTCGCGGTTTTCACGGACGCATCAAAAACGCCCTAGAGATCGAAATTCGTCGGCATCATCACGACGTCGCGGATGGTCATGCCGCGCGGCCGCGTCAGCATGAACATCACGACGTCTGCGACTTCGCTGGCCTCCAGGAGGCTTCCCGAATCCCGCGCGTCCTTCAGTTTCTCGGCCGGCCAGTCCGCGAGCAGCGCGGTGACCACAGGGCCGGGCGAAATAGAGCCGACGCGAATGCCGTGCTTGAAGACCTGGCGCCGCACGGTCTGGACAAAGCAGTTGATCGCCCATTTCGACGACGCATAGACCGGCTCCCATGGCGTCGGAAAATGCGCCGCCAGCGAGCTCGTGACGATGATGTCGCCGGTCCGCCGCGCGATCATGTGCGGCAGCACGTCATGCACGTTCTTCATCACGACGTTGACGTTCAGGTTCAGCATCCGGTCGATCGCAATGGTGTCGGCATCGACGAGGTCGCCGCCGACATAGGTGCCCGCATTCGCGTGGAATATGTCGAGCTGGCCTGCTTTCTCCAGGATGCGCGGCAGCAGCGTTGCGCAGTCTTTGGGATCGAGGAGATCGATGACCAGCGGGATCACGGCGTTGCCGTACTTGTTGCAGGGCGCCGCCAGCGCCGCCTCGTCGCGGTCGACCATCACCACGCGCGCGCCGGCGGCCAGCATGGCCTCAGTGCTCGCGAGGCCAATGCCCGACGCGGCCCCGGTTACGGCCGCGATCTTGCCTTCCAGTTCTCTTGCCATGAGGTCACCATCCTGCTGATGGCGGCAGTATAGCGAGGCAGGGTGGATCGGCGAAGCGGATCGCTGCGAAGCGTAGATCGCCGATCGCGCCTTAAACACAATTGTCGTCCCGGCGAAGGCCGGGACCCATACCGCGGATTCTATCGGTTAGCACGATAGCAGTACCGGACGCCGAGTGTTCGCCAAACTGCTCCCTGGGGTTATGGGTCCCGGCCTTCGCCGGGACGACACTATGGGCTTGGTTAGGACATTGCATCAAACCGCCAAACGGCGAAGCGTCATCCCTCACCCCGCATACGCCTTGTCGAGATCCGCAATCACGATCTTCCGCATCCCCATCATCGCCTGCATGACGCGGTTTGCCTTCACCCGATCAGCATCGCCGAGATAGCGGCCGAGCGCCGTCGGCACCACCTGCCAGGACAGGCCAAACTTGTCCTTGAGCCAGCCGCAGCGGGATTCTTCGCCGCCGTCGGCCGTGAGGCGGTTCCAGAAATAGTCGACCTCCTCCTGCGTCTCGACGCTGATGAAGAACGATACGGCCTCGTTGAAGCGGTGCTGCGGCCCGCCATTGAGCGCGTGGAAGCGCTGGCCCTCGAGCTCGAACACCGCCATGAAATCGCTGACCATCTCAACGTGAGCGTTGGGGAACACCGATTTGTAAAAGGCAACGGCCTGAGGGACGTTGTTGTCGAACCAGAGAAACGGCGTGATCGAGGTCATCTGCGGGGTTCCCTTTGCGCCAGGACGCACTGAGGTGCGCCGTCGCACGAAGGACGTTCGAGCGGACGGCCATCCGACAGAGCCGTATCACTTTTCTAAGGGACCGCCTCCCTTCACTCGAAGCGGTACGTCACGCCGAACGTCGCCAGATGCGACCGCATCGCCACGTCCCAGGTGTTGACGACCGGATTGAGGCCCGGACTGGTGCTGGATCGCGCGACGGTGAAACTCGCCTTGCCGTAATCGGCATAGCGATATTCGGCGCGCGCCAGCCAGTTGCCCCACAGCACGGTCTCGAGCCCGCCGCCGGCGGTCCAGCCGGTCTTCGTGGTGGACGCGCTGACGATACCGGGCGACAGCGCGAAGAAGCCGGTGCAGGGACCGCTGGTGCAGGTCGAGGTCATCTGAGCATTCTGCCAGGCGGCGCCGCCGGTCGCATACAGCATGGTCTGTAAACCGACGAGATAACCGAGCCGCGCGCGTAACGACGCGTCCCAGCGGCTGCGGATCGCAAGGCTCTCTCCGGGCGCCTGGGAGTCCGCAAGGAGGATGCTGGTGAAACCTGCACGCGTGGTGGTGCGGTCGGCAAAGCCGAAGTCACCTTCGAGGCCCGCGGTCCATAGCGGAGCGAACTGCCAGAGATAGCCGGCATAGGGATTGGCGCGGAACGCAATGTTGTCGAACGGACGCGTGTTGGCACGATCGGCGAGATCGGTGGCGGAGCCGCCGACGCTTTCCGAAGCTGCGATGAGATCGGTGCGCGTGGCGCGTGCGCCAAGACCGAGGCCGACATAAGCGCCTGTCCAGGACGATGGCTGGGCCGCCATCGCCTGCAATGGCTGCGAACGGCCGCCGATGACAGGCTCGCCGAACTTGTAGGCGAGGCCCACGCTTGCGGTATGCGTCGCAAGCCTCGCGTCGAAATTGTCTGTTGTCGTCGTGGGGCGCGCGGTCATGCGTGTGATGGTGAAGGGCGCCGTGCCAAAATCAGCGTAGCGATATTCGGCGCGCAACAGCCAGTTGCCCGAGAGCGCAGTCTCGAGGCCGCCGCCCAGCGTCCAGCCGGTCTTGGTGGTGGAATTCGACACCACTGTCGGCGTCACACCACCGCAATCGATGCTGACGCAGGTCGAGGTTATCTCGTAGTGCTGCCAGGCGAGGCCGCCGGTGGCGTACAGCAGTGTCGCAGGCGTGACGAGATAGCCGACACGGCCGCGCAGGCTGGCGTCCCAACTGGTTTTCACCGCAAGACCGTCGACGTTGAACGTGGACGAGGCGAACAAGGGCGAGGAGCGGAAGCCGCCGAGCCGCGTGGTCTGGTCCGCAAGGCCCACATCGCCCTCGACGCCCACGACCCAGCTTGGCGCGACATGCCAGTTGAACCCGGCATAGGGACTGACGCGAAAGCCGGTGCCATCGAAGGGTTGAGTGACGACGCTTCGGCTCAGGTCGAGCGGAACACCGTCGCGCTGCGCGGATGTGGTGGTGAGATCGGCATCGGTCGCGCGCAGGCCAAGGCCGAGACCGGCGTAAAATCCGGTCCAAGACGATATCATTTGCGGCGGCGCCTTGGTGAACGGGGGCAGATCAGCCGCCTGCGCCGGAGCTGCGAAGGCCGCGCCGACGAGAAGCACGCAGACCGAAGGTATTCCCGGCACTTTCCGGCGGGGCAATGAGTGTCGCATCTCGGGTCCTTCACGCGTCGCGGTGATGTCTTGGCGCGAATCCCATACGCCGAACCGGCGATGCCATGCGTCCTCCGATCGAAGGACTCGCACAGAAACGCGCAGAACTGTTGCAAGCGCGTCACGACGGCGATACGACTTTGGGTGGAATACCTTTGAGGAGAAACAGCCGGGCCTCAACCGGCGCACATGTCGAGGAAGCCGCCGCCATGAGCGACGATCTCTCCGGTGTCTGGGACGGCACTTACATCCAGCCTGGCACGGGAATGGTGACGTTCACGGCGACGCTGGTCGAGGCTGGCGGCGCGCTCGCAGGCCACGTCACCGAACCCTGCTCCAATCCGCGCTGCCCGCTGCGCACCCACAGCGCCTCCATTACGGGTCATCGTGCCGGCAGCGTGGTGTCGTTCGTCAAGCGCTACGAGCCGCCGGGTTACGGCTTCGACATCGTCCACTACGACGGAATCATGAACGGCGAAGCAACCGAGATCGACGGACGCTGGCGGCTGCCGGGCACATCGGGATCGTTCCTGATGATCCGCTCCGGCAAGCGCGCGAAGGCAAGCACGACTGACAAACGGGCGAACGAACCGGCCCCATAGCTTGAATTTTTGGAGGTGCCGCATGCTGACCCTCTATTCCTACCCGCAATTGTTCGGCGTCGCCGACAACAACGGCTACGGGCTCAAGGTCTACGCGTTCCTGAAACTCGCGGGCGTGCCGTTCGTGCATGAGCACGTGTTCGATGCCTCCGCAGCACCGCGCGGGCAGCTGCCCTACATCGTCGACGACGGCGAGACCATCGGCGACAGCGAAACCATCATCGCGCATGCGATCGCAAAATATCATCTGACCATCGACACGGCGCTGTCGCCGGCGCAGCGCCGCAGCCATCACCTCGTCACGCGCATGCTGGATGATCTCTACTGGGTGATGAGCTATTCGCGCTGGAAGGACGAGCGCTATTATCCGGCGTTTCGCGACGGCTTCATCGCCCAGCATCCGCAGATCGACGTCACAGGCTTCGAGAAGGCCAAGGCCTACAATGCGCAGCGCTATCATTACCAGGGCATCGGCCGCTACGCGCCCGAGCAGGCCTATGCGCGGGGGCTCGCCGACTTGCAGGTGCTGGCTGAGATCGTGCCGGCGAGCGGTTTCGTCGATGGCGAGCGACCGACCAGCTGTGATGCCGGCATCTACGGCTTCATCGCGAATATCTACTATTTCCCGATCCCGACGCCGCTAAAGGCGTTCGTCGATGCGCACGTCAATCTCGTCGCGCATTGCGAGCGGGCGCATGCGATGGTGTCGACCTAATCGGCGGTCTCGTAGGGTGGGCAAAGCGAAGCGTGCCCACGATTTGTATCCATCACGACAGAACGGTGGGCACGGCGCTGCGCGCCTTTGCCCACCCTTCGGCACCGCCTGCTACCGCATCGTGATCGCGAGCCCACTCAGATCCGCATTCGCCATCAAGCCGGTCTGGGTGCCCGACAGCTCCAGCACCGCGCCCTTCTGGTTGCTCAGCACGATCGCCCGCGCACCGCGGCCGATGGCGAGGCCGGCACCGGCAGCGCCATAGACGCCGGCGACATCGGAGGGCCTGACGATGTTGGAGACACGGCCGCGCAGCACGGTCTTGGAGCCGCCGAAGACGAGGCCGTAGTCGAGTCCGCCGGTCGAGAGCGCATACGAACGGCCGCGGAAGTTCAGCACGCCCGATCCACCGGAGCCACCGATGAACCAGCCCGCCTTGTAGATCGTCAGCACCACGGTGCCGCCATCGGCCATCGCCGAGGTCGAAAGGCCGGCCAGCGCGGCAATGGCGACGAGCGCGGCGCGCAAGGTGGAAGCAATCTTCATGGGACGTCTCCGGAGGCTATTTTCTGGGGAGGGAAAACGAATCAGGCGCAGCAATCTATCCGATCGATCACGGCGGCAACATGATGGGGGTGGTCTGCTCCCTCGCCCCGTTCTTACGGGGAGAGGGTTGGGGTGAGGGGCCGCCTCCGCATACACGGTGACAGCGAGACTCGCGGAGGCTCCCCCTCACCTGCCACGCTGCGCGCGTCGGCCTCTCCCCGCACGCGGGGAGAGGCGAAGCAAGGATCGCCTCCGCACCCGCATCACCCCACCATGCCATCCTGCTCCTGTTTTGCCCGACGGGTCAACCAAAATTTCTGTCTTCCCGAAATCCGGTTTTTCCAATCATCTCTACTGTGCATGGGGTTGTTTTCACGTTTTTGGTTGGAGCATGCCCCACACCCCGCTACGCTCTCCGCAAAACTCCATCACCGGTCGAGGCCCCCATGCCGATCCAGCACTTCGCGCCCCCGCCGCACATCAAGGCGCCGCCGCTGTCGTTTGCGACCCGTGTCGGCGACTTGCTGTTCGTCTCCGGCATTCCCGGCTTCGATGCCCATGGCGCGCTGCCTGAAGGCTTCGAGGCGCAGTTCGCCAATGTCGTCGTCAACATCAAGCGCGTGCTGGACGAAGCCGGCGCTACGACACGCGACCTCGTCAAGGTCAACGTGCTCCTGACCCGCGCGACTGACGTTGCCGCCATGAATGCGCTCTATGCCGGTGCGTTCGGTCCGCCGCCTTATCCGGCACGCACCACCTGCGTGGTGCAGGCGCTGCCCGATCCGAAGATGCTGATCGAGATCGAGGCGTTGGCCTCGTTGGCGAAAGGTTAGTCAAGGGTGCTTGCGCAGCCATGCGCCTGACATATCCGTGAACAGCCCTGCTGCGGCTTGCAACACGCGCCGTTTTGCCGCACGAGTTTGCTCTCTTTCACGTTCCCTTCAGGAGATCTTCCATGCGTCGCGTTTTCGCCCTTTGTGCCGTTGCCGGCATCGCCAGTTCCATCTTTGCCGTGCCCGCGTTCGCAAAGACCGGCTATTACGTGATCCGTTGGGACAACACCGGCATCTGCCAGGTCTGGAATGAAGACCTGCACTACAAGCCGCTCCAGTGGGGCGTCTCGACCTACAAGATCGTCAGCAAGCCGTACCCCACCTTCACCCAGGCCTCCGAGCTCCAGATCAAGTTGCGCGGCGAGCGCCGCTGCACGCTCTGAGTCATCAGGCTGATCCAGCTGTCGAGGGCGGGTTGCGCGAGCAGCCCGCCCTCTTCTTTTTACTGGCGAATTTCGACGTTTCTCGTGCGGCCGCTTTGAACCTGATCAACACACGGAACTACTCACTCCTTGTCCGGGGCGCACGCTGAGGAGCGTCCCGCACCAGCCTCCCCGTCATTGTCGGGAGGCGCATCACATCTTTCATTTTGAGGAGCTGATCCATGCGTCGTATTTCCATGCTCTGCGCTGCCGCCGGTCTTGCCGCTGCCGCCTTCGTTGCCGCGAGCCCGGCCGAAGCCGGCTATCACCTGATCCGCTGGCAGGACACCGGCCTGTGCCAGATCTGGGACGAGAGCATCCCGACCACGCCGTGGCCGGCTGGCTACCACCGCGCCAGCGCGTCCGTTCCGACTCTCATCGACGCACTGGCGATGAAGGATCACGCTTTGAAGGCCGGTCACTGCAGCTGGTAAGAATTCGATCGGCGGACGACAAGGGCCGGGCAAGGATGCAATGCCAGCATCCTTGCCCGGTCGTTCTTTTACCTTGGTGTGGCGCCTCACGCGTCCTTGTGCGCGCGGGGATGAATCAAGACATCCCGCGCGGCGGCGAGGCCGATGAACGCTTCCGCGCTGCCGCCCTGGTCGGGATGCATGCCCTTGGCGGCGCGGCGATAGGCCTGGTTGATGTCGTCGCAGGTGAGCTGCACCTGGAGCGGCAGCCCGAGCATCTTGCGGGCGCGGTCTTCGCTGGACAGTTTCTTCGGTGCCACGTTGCGGCGGCCGAAGCGCGGCGCGGTCAGATCATGGACGACATCGAGGATCACGCCGACGCGGCGCCGGGCTGCGACCGTGACGTCGCGATCGTCATTGTCGGCGGCCTGGCGCAGCACGGGCAACGCCTGCTCGGCGGCCTGCCGCAACATCACGTCGGTACTCATCCGCGCGATCTCGGCCACCAGCCGTCCGGCCTCGGCCCAATCGGCCGATCCCGCCGTCCGCAGGCGCTCGAGCGCCGATTTCCAGGATTCCAGTCGTTCCATCATGCGCGCAACGTTTAGCAATGGAGATCAGTATGCCAAGGCCGCCGTTTCCGACCCCTTAATTTCGAGTTAGCCTTTCATGAAACTTAGAAACGAATCCGGGAGGAAATTGTCATGGCCTTGCTCGCAAACCACATCGCTGTGGTCACGGGTGCCGGCTCCGGCATCGGCCGGGCAATCGCCGCCGGCTATGCCCGCGAAGGCGCGCAGGTGGTGCTGCTCGACGTCAACGCCGACACGGTCGCGGAGGCAGCCGCGGAGATCCGCAAGGCCGGCGGCAAGGCCGAGAGCTTTGCGCTCGACGTGACCAGACGCGACGACTGCTTCGCGCTGGCCAAGCAGATTGCCGACAAGGTCGGACAGGTCTCGATCCTCGTCAACAACGCCGGCATCACCCGCCGCAATCCCATCACCGCCGAGACCGAAGCGGTCGCGAAGGACTGGAACGACATCATCTCGCTCAATCTCAACGGCGTCTTCAACATGACGCAGGCCTTCCTCGCGCCCCTGCGCGCCAGCAAGGGCCGCATCGTCAATATCGGTTCGATCCAGTCCTTCGTGCATCTGCGCACGCCGAGCTCGGCGGCGTACACCACCTCGAAACACGGCGTGCTCGGCTTCACCAAGGCGCTGGCGGTCGAACTCGGCAAGGAAGGCGTGCGCGTCAACGCGATCGGACCGGGCTTCATCGAGACCAACATCAACGCCACCGTGCGCGCCACCAATCCCGCCCTCGTGCAGGCCTTCGTCGACCACACACCGCTCGCGCGCACCGGCAAGCCCGAGGACATCGTCGGCCCCGCGATCTTCCTCGCATCAGACATGTCGTCTTATGTGACCGGGACGATCGTGATGGTGGACGGCGGCTATCGCACCGTGTGAGCGAAATCGGTCCGCATCGCTATGCATCCTGTGCCAATCGCGGCGATGCGGCGGCATTCCCAAGGTCATCTCGTGCGATGGCGCGCGATTAACCTTTCGTTAACCAAACCCGCCCACCGTAGATCTACGGCTTAGAATCTACGGCTTGGGGGTCGTTTGTTCTCGATCCGCTTCCAACGATGGAAGCGGGCGTTGATCGGGGAGTGTGTTGATGACCACTGTTCATGTCGCCGCGTCCGAGCAGGCCGCGCAATTCCTTGCACCCAACGAGATCGTCCCATTGCTGATCGGTGCGACCGTCGGCGAGGTCGAGCGCGAGCTCGTGCTGCAGACGCTCGCGCGTTGCGACGGTAACCGCACGCGCGCCTCGCGCGTGCTCGGCCTGTCGGTGCGCACGCTGCGCAACAAGATCAGGATCTATGCGGCCTCCGGCATCGAGGTGCCAGCCTATCATGATTGAGACCTGACGACACGCCCTCGCGCCTGTTGATCAAGCCCGCCACGACACGCCGGCAGAATTGCTGCTGTCGTCAAACGCCGCTATTTAGCTTCCTTGCGCAGAAGGAGCAGCGGCGTGGCAGACGATCAGGGACGGCAGGGACCCCAGGGTCCGCGCGGACGGCAGGGCGAGCCGGGACGGCCGGGGCCACAGGGTCACCCGGGCAAGCGGGGCCCCGACGGCGCCCGCGGCAAGCCTGGACCACAGGGCAAGCCGGGACCAGCCGGAAAGGCCGGTCCGAAGGGCATGGCTGGTCCGGCGGGCAAGCCGGGCGAAGCCGGTGCGCGCGGCGCAGCAGGTCCACAAGGCCCCGCTGGTCCTCAAGGGCCGCGTGGCGAGGCCGGCCCGCCCGGCCAGTTGCCGTCGATCGAGCAAGTGCTGCCGTGGCTTGAGCAGCTCTTCGACGCCTGGGACGAACGGCGCCGCCAGCGCGAGCAGGAGGCCGTCGAGCGCGCCGCGCTCGAAGCCGCCGTCCGCGAGGCTGAAAACGCAGCCGCCAACGACGACGATGTCGAGAGCGACGACGACGAGGGCGACGAGCGCAAGAAGAAAAAGAAAAGGAAGAAGCACGGCCACAAAGACTAGCGCGGCGACTTCGCCTGATCCTCATGCTGCGGTAGCATGCCCATGCGCTCGAATTGCCAGCGCATGGCGCGGTACCAGAGATAGCCGACCGCGGCGCCGCAGAAGGTGAGGATCACCATGCTCGCGATCGAGAACGACCCGCTCCACCACATGATCCACGCCGTCCACAACAGCGTCAAAACGATAGCACCTGCTTTCAGCGGAAGAAGTTGGCGGCTCATTGATCGTGCTCCGGGTTGTCAAAAACCCCGGCAGACACCGTCGCGCACCCGAATCACTTTTTCCGTGAGCGAGGTCACTCAACCGAAACGCTGCCGCGACCGCTCCCTCGCCTTCTCCGCCTCGACCTCGCGGTCGCGCGCCGGCGCATGGGTGTGCAGCGAGGTCAGCAGTTTTCGCGCTGCCGCCGTGACCTCGACGACCGCCAAGTCGAACGCCGGTTCATTGGCTTGCGAGGGCTTGTTGAAGCCGGAGAGTTTCCGCACGAACTGGATCGCGCTGGCGTGGATCTCATCCTCTGTCGCCGGCGGCTCGAAATTGAACAGCGTCTTGATATTGCGGCACATGCAGCCTCTCCCGATGATGTCCTCATAAGACGAACGACGGAGCCGAAACCCTACATCCTTCCGGGCGCTTCTGCTAAGGTCCGCGCCGAAGCGGCCGCCAAATGAGCCGCACGGGGAGAGATGCATGAAAGCTTATTGCGCAACGCTATCGGCCGTTCTGCTATCGATTTCAACATCTGCATTCGCCGCCGACTATCCAGCGCCCAAGCAGGGCGATTGGGTCGCCAAGGATTTCAAGTTCCACACCGGCGAGGTCATGCCGGAGTTGAAGCTGCATTACACCACCGTCGGTGAGCCGACCGGGCAACCGGTGCTGGTGCTGCACGGCACCGGCGGCTCGGGCGCGAGCATGCTGACACCGGCCTTCGGCGGCGAAATGTTCGGGGCCGGACAACCGCTCGACGCGTCGAAATATTACATCATCATCCCCGACGCGATCGGGCACGGCAAATCATCAAAGCCGTCCGACGGCATGAAGACGAGCTTCCCGAAATACAATTACGACGACATGGTCGAGGCGCAGCATCGGCTCGTAACCGAAGGCCTCGGCGTCAAGCATCTGCGGCTCGTCATCGGCAATTCGATGGGCGGCATGCAGACCTGGATGTGGGGCGAGAAATATCCCAAGGACATGGACGCGCTGGTGCCGATGGCCTCGCAGCCGACCGAGATGGCGTCGCGCAACTGGATGCTGCGGAGGATCATGCTCGACACCATCAGGAACGACCCCGATTACAATGGCGGCAACTACACGAGCCAGCCGCGCATGATGAAATACGCCATCACCGCCTACGGCATCGCCAGCATCGGCGGCACACTCGCCTATCAGCAACAGGCACCGACCGCCGCGAAGGCCGACAAGATCGTCGACGAGCGGCTCGCAACACCGATCACGGCTGATGCCAACGACTTCGTCTATCAGTGGGACTCCTCGCATGACTACAATGCCGCCGAGAAGCTGGAGGCAATCGAGGCTACGCTGCTGCTGATCAATTCCGCTGACGACGAGCGCAACCCGCCCGAGACCGGCGTCACGGATGCTGCGATGAAGCGAGTGAAGAGTGGCAAGCTGTATCTCATTCCCGCGAGCACCGAGACTCGCGGTCACGGCACCACCGGCAACGCGAAGTTTTACACTGAGCAGATCAGGCAATTGCTGCAGACCGCGCCGCAGCGCACGATGTAGCGCGTGATAGCGCTCTGGTGCCGCGCGCGGTCATTCAGCTGATGGCCCCTGCAAACGATCGAACACGCGCTGTGATGCGCTTCGCGCTGGCGGCATTCTACGTCGCTGCCGGCATCGCGCATCTCCGTGTTCCGGACAAGCTGCTCGCGATCACGCCGTCCTGGGTTCCGTTTGCAACGCAAATCATCCTGATCACCGGCGTCTGCGAAATTGCAGGCGCCATCGCGCTGGTGACGAAACCACTGCGTTGGTGGGCCGGCATCGCGCTCGCGCTTTATGCGCTCTGCGTGTGGCCTGCGAATATCAAGCATGCCATCGAGGGCATCGACCTTCCGCCCATCCCCAACAGCTGGCTTTATCACGCGCCGCGGCTGGCGCTCCAGCCCGTGATCGTCTGGTGGGCGCTGTACTGCTCGGGCGTGATCGACTGGCCATGGCGGCGCCACAAAGGGGATAGCGGTCAGGCCGTGGAGTGATATCCTCAAGTCTCCAGACAGGGAGAACCTTGTGACCGACCTTTGCGCCGACGACCTCGCCACCATCTATGCGAAGCCGACACCGCGCGTGATAGCGAAAGCGCGTCCTGCAATCGACGTGCACGCGAGGAAGTTCATCGAGATGTCACCGTTCTGCGTGCTCGCGACCTCAGGCACCGACGGCAGCGTCGACGCCTCGCCGCGTGGCGGCGGCATCGGCTTCGTCCACGTTGCCGGCCCCAATCAACTGCTGATGCCCGATCGTGCCGGCAACAACCGCATCGACAGTTTCCGCAACGTCGTCGAAGGCTCGGGCTTCGTGCATCTGTTGTTCTTCGTGCCTGGCATCGACGAGACGCTGCGGGTCGGCGGCCGCGGCACGCTGTCGGCCGATCCGGATCTGCTCGCATCGATGGTGGAGTTCGGCAAGCCGCCGCGCGCGGTGCTGAGCATCGCGGTCAGCGAAGTCTATTTCCACTGCGGCAAGGCGCTGATGCGCTCGAAACTCTGGACGACGGACAAGGTGGAGCGCTCAGTGATGCCGAGTGTCGCTCAGGTGATCCACGACCAGACCGGGCTCGGCGAGCCGGAAAGCCAGGAGATCGTGGAAGAGCGTTACAAGACGCAGCTGTAATTGCGAGTTCGACTCACAAGTGGATCGTCATGCCCGGGCTTGTCCCGGGCATCCACGTCTTCGGCGTGCAGCAACGCGTGGATGGCCGGGACAAGCCCTGTCATGACGAGTGGAGAGAGCAGTCGGAGATCCTAGTGCCCCTCGCCCTCGAGCCCGCCCACGTGCTTCTGGGTGTAGAGTTCGAGGCCAATGCGGCCGATCAGATCGAGCTGGGTTTCGAGGAAGTCGATGTGATGCTCCTCGTCGCTCATCAGCTTCTCGAACAAGTCACGCGTGACGTAGTCCTTGGCGCTGTTGCAATAGCCGGCCGCCTCCTGATAGAGCGCCCGCGCGCTCATCTCGGCGGCGAGATCGCACTCGATGATCTCCTTGACGTTCTGGCCGATGCGCAGGGGATCGAGCACCTGCATGTTCGGGAAGCCGTCGAAGAACAGGATCCGCTCAGTGAGCTTGTCGGCGTGCTCCATCTCCTCGATGGATTCCTTGCGCCAGACCTTGGCCATGTCGCGGAGGCCCCAATTGTCGAGGAAGCGATAGTGCAGCCAGTATTGGTTGATCGCAGTCAGCTCGTGACGCAGCGCCTTGTTGAGATACTCGATGACTTTTGCGTCGCCCTGCATGGGTTCACTCCAGCTCTTGCAGTCCAAATCGGACCTATCCGACTTTAGAACGCTTCTAAGTCAGATTAAACACGAGGGCAACCGGCTACGCGGACGCAGCCGGGGAAAAGGTCAGGCGACGTGGGACGTCTTCAGCAGGCCGCAAGCGCGAACTGGGCCGGAGCTGCGGTCTCGTCGTTGGCCGCAACGGTGTGGCTGTGCGGGCAACCGGCGCAGCAGGATTGCGCACAGGGGCCGAGCGCTTCATCGATGATGGTCTTGATCGTCCGGGCGCAACGGCCGCATTCGGCGCTGCAGCCTAGGCATCCATAGACCTGCTTGGCATGACGCACAGCATCGTCGGACTCGGCGACGGCGGCGCGGATGTCGTCATCGCTCAGCACGTTACAAGAACAAACGATCATGGAAGCGGGAGGCCCTTCGGTGATGCGCCATCATCGATATTTAAGGGGCCGGCCGGATGCAAAAGGAAAAACCGGTATTTCAAGCTATTCCAAACTAGCCCGAATATAGCCTAGAACGGCTCTAAAATAGGGTGTTGCGCTGGATCAAGATAATGCCGGACCGGGCTTAATCGCTGCTCCCGCCGCCCCCACCATCGCCGCCGCCACCGCAATCTCCGCCACTGCTGCCGCTATCGCTGCTGGAGCAGCTACCCGTGTCGGTTGAGCCTCCGGAACTATCGCTGGAAAACCAGCTTCCCAGCGAGAAACCGTCATTCGTCGTATCCGAATAGCCGTCGCTGCTTCCGCCGTCGCCGCCTGCCCTTGCGCGCCGACGCGGGTCGCGGTTCTGAAAATGGGTCATCAGGGCATAACCAACCACGCCGACAGCGCCGAGGGCGATCAAGGCATTGGTCAGAGCGTTCATCGTGGTCTCCCGGGCTTGGTAAGCTGCTTCCAGCAATTGGTCGCACCCGGCGATCGCACCGTTCATTGATCATTCAAGCGAAATATGGAACTTTGGCCGCAAGAGTTCCGCGTTCCCCTGAAAGGTCGAGCAATGAAGAAGACGCTTTTGGCAGTCGCTGCCGCCGCCACCCTGGTCCTGACCGCGGGAGCGCCGGCCCATGCACAGCGCGGTGTTGCGGCCGGCGTCGCAGCCGGGATCATCGGCGGCGCCATTGTCGGTGGCGCGCTGGCTTCCCCGTATTATTACGGCCCCAGTCCGGGCTACGCCTACGGTCCGGGCTATGGCCCCGGCTACTATCCGCCCCGTTACTACGCGCCCGGTCCGGGCTACGTCGCCGACGACTATTACGGCGGTGGCTGCGTCTGGCAGAGGCAGCGCTTCTGGGACGGCTACGCGTGGCGCGTCCGTCGCGTCCGAGTCTGTGGCTGAGGCGCAGTAGACCGCATCGCGTGAACCGTCGCCGTCGGCCGGTTCACTACGGGTGCGCTGTTCATCTCAAGGCCTGAAAAAGACCGCTTTTTCTCGTCACAGCTCCGTGCGCGTTTACCGTGGATTGACCATTTGCGCGCTTCCTAGCGGGCAAGGCCAATTCCATCAAAGTGTGCGTGAACTTTTGAACCCCGGACGCTCCTAACAAGGGACGTCCTTCTCCCAGGAGAGCCAAGAGCATGAAGAAGACTATTGTTGCCGCCCTCACGGTCGCGACGATCGCCGGTTCGCTGGTGACCGCTACGCCGTCCGCCCAGGCCCACGACGGCGTCGGCGTCGGCATTGCTGCCGGCCTGCTCGGCGGCGCGATCATCGGCGGCGCCATCGCGTCGAGCCGTCCCGCCTACGGTGGTCCGGTTTACGTCGCCGAGCCGGGTCCGCCCCCGCCGCCCTGCTACTGGCAGCGTCAGCGCTATTGGGACGGCTACGGCTGGGTCGTTCGCCCGGTGCGCGTTTGCTACTGATCTGATCGCGCGGCGCCCATAGCGCAGCGATCGAAGCCCGGCCGAGACCATCGGCCGGGCTTTTTCTTTTTGACCGCTTGTCAGCGCGCCGCCTGGATCGACCGCAACACGGCTTCGCTCGGCCAGCAATCGACCTTGAGCCCCGCCGACTTCTGATAGGCGCCGAGTGAAGCGCGCGTCTGCATGCCGGCCTTGCCGTCGATCTTGTCCTTGTAGAGCCCGACGCGCGTCAGCCCGCGCTGCATCGCCTCGACATCTTTCGTGCGCAGCTGCTTTGAGGCCGACCACGGCGTCGCGAACGGCAGTGGGCTGGTCATGCGGTCGCTGAGATGACCGACGAACAGCACGTAGAGGTCGGAGAAATTGTATTCCTTGATGACGAAGTAGTTCTTCGTGGTCAGGAACGCCGGACCGTAGATGCCCTCCGGCTGGAGCAGCGAGGCCGGCTGCGCCTGCTCGGCGGCGCTGAGCTTCTCGCCACGCACCGGCACGAAACCCTCGCGCAACCATTGGCTGATCGGCTTGGTCACCTCGGGCACACCGGCTGTGCAATCGACCTTCGCTGGCGCCTGCACCTCATAGGCCCAGCGCACGCCGCTCTGCCAGCCCTTGTTGACGAGTTGCTGCGCGGCCGAGGCCAGCGCATCCGGCACCGAGTGCCAAATGTCGACGTGGCCGTCGCCGTCGAAATCGACACCGTGCTTGTAATATTCGGACGGCAGGAACTGCGTGAGCCCGGTGGCACCGGCCCACGACGAGGTCATGTCTTTGCGCGCGACCACACCCTCGCCCAGGATCTTCAGCGAGAGAATGAACTCGTTGCGGTAGGTATCCTTGCGCCGGCCGACATAGGCCTGCGTCGCCAGCACGCGGACGAGATCGTAGGGAAGCTTATAGCGCCCGTAATCGGTCTCGCGTCCCCAGATCGCGAGCATCACGGTTGCCGGCACGCCGGAGGTCTTTTCGATCTTCGTCAGCGCGGCATTGTATTTCTGCAGCAGCCGCTGCCCCTCGCCTGCAAGATTGGCGATCGAGGTTTCCCTGACATAGTCCGCCGGCACCTGCACGAACTCGGCCTGCGACGGAGCGCCGGTCGCGGGCCGCCCCGGCAGGATCAGATCAGGCAGCTTGTAATCCGGCTCGAGCCCGCGCGTCTGTTGATCGAACGTCGCGCGCGGGACGCCGGCCTCTTGCGCCTCCGGCCAGAGCGAGGCGATGAATTGCGTGAAGGCTGCATCGGCAGCATAGGCGGACGACCATCCGCAGGTAACTACAATCACCGCAGCGATGAGCGTCCGCCGCATCATCACGCCGTCACCGCGTCAGCTTCTTGTACTTCACGCGGTGCGGAATGATGCTGTCCTGGCCGAGCCGGCGCATCTTGTCCTTCTCGTAATCCTGGAAGTTGCCTTCGAACCATTCGACATGGCTGTCGCCCTCGAAGGCCAAAATATGGGTCGCGATGCGGTCGAGGAACCAGCGATCATGGCTGATGATGACGGCGCAGCCGGCGAAATCCTCCAGCGCCTCTTCGAGCGCGCGCAGCGTGTCGACATCGAGGTCGTTGGTCGGTTCGTCGAGCAGCAGCACGTTGGCGCCGGACTTCAGCATCTTGGCGAGATGGACGCGGTTGCGTTCTCCGCCCGAGAGCGCGCCGACCTTCTTCTGCTGGTCCGCGCCCTTGAAGTTGAACGACGAGCAATAGCCGCGCGAGTTCACTTCCTTCTTGCCGAGCAGGATCAGCTCGTTGCCGCCGGAGATCTCCTCCCAGACGTTCTTGTTGCCGTCGAGCGCGTCGCGGGACTGGTCGACATAGCCGAGATGCACGGTCTCGCCGACCGTGATCGTGCCCTTATCGGGCGTCTCCTGCTTAGTAATCATCTTGAACAGCGTGGTCTTGCCGGCGCCGTTCGCACCGATCACGCCGACGATGCCGCCCGGTGGCAGCTTGAAGGTGAGATCGTCGATCAGCAGGCGCTCGCCATAGCCCTTGCTGAGGGCTTCGAAGTCGACCACGTTGGCGCCGAGCCGCTCGGCAACGGGAATGATGATCTGCGCAGTCTGGCTCTGCTTGTCGCTCGCCTGCTTGAGCAATTCCTCATAGCGCTGATAGCGCGCCTTGGACTTGGCCTGGCGCGCCTTCGGCGAAGACGCAACCCATTCCTGTTCGCGTGCAATCGTCTTCTGGTGCGCGGCGTCCTCGCGGCCTTCCTGCTCCAGACGCTTCTGCTTCTGCACCAGCCAGGACGAGTAATTGCCCTCGTAGGGAATGCCCTTGCCGCGATCGAGCTCGAGGATCCAGCTTGTGACGTTGTCGAGGAAGTAGCGATCGTGGGTCACGATCAGGATCGCGCCGGGATAGGAGCGCAGATGGCCTTCGAGCCACGACACCGACTCCGCATCGAGATGGTTGGTCGGCTCGTCCAGCAGCAACAGGTCGGGCTGGTCGAGCAGCAGCTTGCACAGCGCGACGCGGCGGCGCTCACCGCCCGAGAGTTTCGTGACATCGGCATCGTCGGGCGGACAGCGCAACGCGTCCATGGCCTGGTCGACCTTGCTGTCGAGATCCCATAGGCCCTGCGCCTCGATCTCGTCCTGCAGCTTGGTCATCTCGTCGGCGGTTTCCTCGGAGTAGTTCATCGCCAACTCGTTGTAGCGATCGAGGATGCCCTTCTGCTTGGCGACGCCAAGCATGACGTTCTCGCGCACGGACAAGCTGGCGTCGAGCTGCGGCTCCTGCTCGAGATAGCCAACACGGGCGCCCTGGGCGACCCAGGCCTCGCCGTTATATTCCTTGTCGAGGCCGGCCATGATCTTGAGCAGCGTCGACTTGCCCGAGCCGTTGACGCCGAGCACGCCGATCTTGGCGTCGGGGTAGAAGCTCAGATGGACGTTATCGAGCACCTTGCGGGTCGGATAGCTCTTGGTCAGGCCTTGCATGAAATAGACGAACTGGCGCGCCATCGGTCCCGAAAACCTTCGATTTGAGGAATTTTGCTTGCCGCCGATGTAGCGATCCCGCCCCCAAAGGGCAATGTTTTCCCTCCGTTCACCACGGATGAATACTGGTCGGACACCATCCGGACCTCGTTCCGGACAATTGAAACCATCTTTTAATCAATCAGGCCAAAGCTCGGTTTCGCGCGGAAACAGCGCCCCCTGCTCAGAATGAATGGGGAGCACAGCGAGGCCCATCATGGCTCTGATCGAGACCAATTCCATTCCCGTTCCGGCAGGAGCCGGCCGCGCCTCCGCGCTCGTCTCCGAGATCCAGGGTTTCTGGAAGCGCTTCTTCGCCACGGCCTTCAATCCCTACCGGCCCGAACTGCACTACATGCGCGGCCCCGGTCCGGCCTGGCGCGCCAAGCACGGCATGGATGCGCCGATCCGGCTGAAGCCCCGCAACCTCTAAGCCGCACTCTCCTATCCAATTTTTGAAGACCCAGACTGCTTGCGCGCCGCGCTGATTGCGCGCAACCATGGCCCGGTTCCGGCGATGGCGCCCCCGCCTGGCGCCTCACCTCTCGCCGTCAACCCTGGCCTTGGATAAACGCTGATGACGCGGCTGCGCTGTGCAATTCTCGACGACTATTTCAACCTCGCCCTTGATGTCGCCGACTGGTCGAAACTGTCCGACCGTATCGACCCCACCGTGTTCAGCCATCCGTTTGCTTCCGAGCAGGCCGCCGCGAGCGCGCTGGCCGACTTCGACATCATCTGCGCGATGCGCGAGCGGACGGCGTTCCCCAAGAGCCTGTTCGACAAGCTGCCGAAGCTGAAGCTGCTGCTCACGTCAGGCATGCGCAACGCCGCGATCGACATGGAGGCTGCCAAGGCGAAAGGCGTCGTTCTCGCCGGCACGCAATATTCGCGCGATCCGACCGCACCGCTCACCATGGGCCTGATCCTGGAACTGACACGCGGCATCGGTCGTGAGAATGCGCGCATGCATGCGGGCGAACCCTGGCAGACCTTCGCCGGCGTCGAGATCGAGGGAATGACGCTCGGCATCATTGGGCTCGGCAAGCTCGGCACCAGGATGGCCGGCATCGCCAAGGCGTTCGGCATGAACGTGATTGCCTGGAGCCCGAACCTGACGCCGGAGAAGTGCGCGGCCGCCGGCGTCGGCTACGCCACCAAGGAAGAGTTGTTCGCCAAGGCCGACATCGTCACCATCCATGTGGTGCTGAGCGAGCGTTCACGCGGGCTCGTCAGCCGCGGGGATCTTGCGCGGATGAAGACGACCGCCTTCCTGGTCAACACCGCGCGCGGACCGATCGTGGACGAGCAGGCGCTGCTCGAAGCCTTGCAGCAGAAGAAGATTGCGGGCGCGGGCATCGACGTGTTCTCGGTAGAGCCGCTGCCGGTCGACCATCCCTTCCGCAAGCTCGACAATCTCGTACTGACGCCACATCTCGGCTACGCCACGGAGGACGGCCTGCGCATCCATTACGGCCAGATGGTCGAGGCGATCGATGCCTTCACCAAAGGCAGCGAACTACCGCGCAAGCTGGCCTGAAATGACGAAGGGCGCGCCGATGGCACGCCCTTCTCAATTCCAGATGTCTCGAAGCGCTTAGCGCACGGTGACAGGTGCGGGCAGCGGCGGCACCACCGTCGGCTGCGTGCCCGGAACCGGACCAGCCTGGGCGGCCATCGGAGCCGGACCGGGCGCGGCCGATGCGGTCGCGGGGTTGCCCTGCATGACCACCACGCGGGTGCCGACCTTGGCGCGGTCGAACAGGTCAGAGACGTCTTCGTTCAGCATGCCGATGCAGCCGGAAGAGACGAACTTGCCGATCGTCGAGGGCTGGTTGGTGCCGTGGATGCGATACACGGTCGAGCCGAGATACATCGCGCGGGCGCCGAGCGGATTGCCTTCGCCGCCGGCCATGAAGCGCGGCAGATAGGGCTGGCGCTCGATCATTTCCGCCGGCGGATGCCAATCCGGCCACTCGGCCTTGCGGGTGATCTTCTGCACGCCGGTCCAGGTGAAGCCGTCGCGGCCGACGCGGACGCCGTAGCGGATCGCACGGCCGTTGCCGAGGACGTAATAGAGATAGGTGTTCGGCGTATCGACCACGATCGTGCCGGCCGGCTCCTTGGTCTGGAACGCGACCTCCTGGCGGCGCAGGTTCGGCGCGAGCTGCGCCGGAGCCGCATCAGGCTGCTCCTCGGGCGGCAATGAGGCGACCGACATCGGCCGACCATCGGCACCTTGTTGCGGAACCGCTCCGGTCGCAGCCGGGCCGTTGACGGCTTCCGGCGGACGCATGCCATCGCCGCCGGGCGCCTGACCCGGACGGTCGGCATAGATCACAGCGGGCGGACCGGCGGGCCGGCCGTAGCGAGGATCATCGGGCGACATCACTGGCCCCTGCGGCGGGGCGGCGGAATAGACCGGCGGAGCGCCAGCGGGACGGCCATAACGCGGATCATCCGGCGACATCACCGGGCCCTGCGGCGGGGCAGCAGAATAGACCGGGGGAGCGCCAGGGCGGGCGTAGCGCGGATCCTCAGCCGGACCGGGCGGCGGCAGGGAGGCCTGCGGCGCAGCGTCGTCATCGTCTTCCAGCGCGTCGAAATTCGGGGTGCGGTCACCGGGCCGATATTGAGCCGGGGCGCCGTAGCTCGGCGCCTGCTGGACCGGATAGCTCTGGGTCTGTGCAAACGAGGTTCCCGCCGCAGCGACTGTTGCGGCAGCGCATATCGTCAGAAAATGTTTGATCATCATCGCTCTTGCAGTGTCCCAGGGCCCGTCCGAGCCGTTGACGGCCAGATGACCGAAGATAGCGGCACATTCAAGACATAGCAGACCGATTTGTGGCGGATTGAGCGATTTGTGATGCAATCGCACACAGTTGCTCCGTTGCATCACGGGGCGGAAATCGCATCAGGCCGTAGATTGCCGGAGTCTTGCCCCCGATTTTTACGGAACGTCGCGAAGACGTTGCGATATGGTCGAATCAGCCTGATTCGCCGCCGCTTTGAGCTTGAATCCCCGCGTGGCGAACGCGGCAACCAGTACCGTCACCGCGTTCAGATGGCTCATGGGCCCTGGCCACACACCGCCGGGGCGGAAATTCGCAACCCGTCAATGCTTCCCGGCTTTCGCTTCCTGCTTGCCGCGATCCTGGTGTCTACCTCCGTCCTGGTGTTCGGCTTAGGGGCCACCTCGCTGCTGCGGGCGACCCATGAGCAGTATGTCAGCAACCCCTCCTGGCGGAACGGCCCGCAGGAGCAGGTGTTCGCGCAAAGCCCTGAGCCCGCCCAGCCGGTGCTCGCGGCCCTTCGCGTGGAGCCGGTCGCGCCTGTCGCCAATGAGATGCCGCTCGCGATGCCCGACCAGGTCCCAAGCATTGGCCAACCCGCAGTCGAGACCGGACCCGAGCAAATGGCTGCGGTGACGCTGCAGGTCAAAGCTCAGCCTGAGCCCCAACCCGCGCTCCAAGTTGCCGCCGTCGCGCCGGTTGCAGAGACGCGCCCACCTGCCGTGGAAGCGCCAGCCGCCGAGCCAGCCAGGAGCGAGGCTGTGGCTCCCGCGCCCACTGACACACTCACGCCCGCCGACACCACTGCATCCATCGCCGCGCCGACACCGGCCCCCACCATGAGCGCCACCGACGTGCCGCGCTCCGCAACGCCGGCACTGGCATCGCACGTGAGCGACATTGCAGCCGCCAGAGTCGCTGCGCTGAACGACCTCGTGCCGCCGAAGCCCAAGGCGGATAACGCGACGCCGGAGAGCAAGCCGCGCGCGCACAAGCCGAAAAAGCGCCACCGCCTCGTGCGGCGCGCGCCGCCGCCTCAGCAGGTCAACCAGACACTCGATCCGTTCGGCCAGCAACAGCAGACACTCGCCACGACGGCCACGCGCACGCGTTGACCTTCTTTAACCTCGCCCCGCTTGCGGGGAGAGGTCGGAATTCGCGCGAAGCGCGGATTCCGGGTGAGGGGGTACAGGTCTATCGACGATCTCATTCGCGGTGAGAGCCCCTCACCCCAACCCTCTCCCCGTAAGAACGGGGCGAGGGAGCGAACCGCCGCCGTGGCGACGATCTACGCCGGCCCGGTCGCGATCGGCGGGCCCTTTTCCTGGCCCCATTCGGACCACGAGCCGTCATAGAGCGCGGTGTCGGTAATCCCCAGGCGATAGAGCGCGAGCGTCAGCACGCCGGCGGAGACGCCGGAGCCGCAGCTGGTCACGATCGGCGCATCGAGCTTGACGCCCGCGCCGGTGAAGGCGGCGCGCAGATCCTCGATCGGCTTCATCACGCCGGTCGCGGCATCGAACAGCTGACTGTAAGGCACGTTGCGCGCGCCTGGGATGTGGCCGGAGCGGATGCCCGCGCGTGGCTCGGGTGCACGGCCTTCGAAGCGATCGGCTGCGCGTGCGTCGATCACCTGCTCGGCGCGGCTTTCGACGTTCGCAATCAGTTGCTGCATGCTGCGCACGTGCTTGGGATCGTAGCTCGCCTTGAAGGTCGCAGCCTTCGGCTTGACCTCGCCGCTCTCAACGGTGCGTCCCTCGGCGCGCCACTTCTTCAGGCCGCCATTGAGGATGCGCACATTGCTGTGGCCGAAAGCGAGGAACATCCACCATGCCCGCGGGCCCGCGACCCAGCCGCCGGCATCGTAGAGCACGACGGTGTCGGCGTTGGAGATGCCGAGATTTCCGACATCACGGCCGAACTGCTCGGCGCTCGGATACATGTGCGGCAGCGAATTGGAGTGATCCGACACTGCATCGACATCGAAGAATGCTGCGCCCGGCAGATGCGCGGCGAGATAGTCATCCTTCGGCAGCGGCAGCACGCCGGGCAGCTTGAAGCTGGCGTCGAGCACTTTGACGTTGGCATCGTTGATGTGGGCGGCGAGCCATTCGGTGGAGACGAGGGGATCGGTGGTCATGCGGGATCTTTCTTGTCATTCCGGGGCGTGCGCAGCACGAACCCGGAATCCATCGTGCGGCAAAATTGGTGGATGAATGGATTCCGGGTTCACGCTTCGCGTGCCCCGGAATGACGAAGGGAGGGATCTAGCCCTTCTTCTTCGGCTCCCATTGCTCCGTTGGCCCACCCGCATCGCGCCAGGCGGCGTAGCCGCCGGCGATGTGGGCGACGGGCTTCAGACCCATGTCCTTCGCGGTCTTGGCCGCGAGCGCGGAGCGCAGGCCACCGGCGCAGTGGAACACGAACTTCTTGTCTTCCTGGAACACAGGCTTCGCATACGGGCTCTGCGGATCGATCCAGAACTCGAGCATGCCGCGCGTGCAGGAGAACGCACCGGGGATGCGACCATCGCGCTCGATCTCGCGAGGGTCTCTGATATCGACGATGACGACGTCGCCGTTCTTGGAGATTTCGATGGCGTCCTTGGCGGTGAGCGTTTCGATCTCGGCATTGGCCTCGTCGATCAGCGCCTTGATGCCGCGGGTGATGGTTTGGGGCATGTGGTTCTCCCTCTTGTCGTCGTTCCCTGGCGCGCGTGCTAGTGCGTCAATTCCTTCATCGCATGTTCCAGACCCTCGATCGTGATCGGGTACATGCGGTTGGCGAAGATGCGTTTGATGATGGTGGTGGATTCCGAATAGTCCCAGTGCTTCTGCGCGACCGGATTCAGCCACACCGTATGCGGATAGGTGCGGATGATGCGATCGAGCCAGACCGAGCCGGGCTCCTCGTTGACGTGCTCGACCGAGCCGCCGGGCACCATGATCTCGTAAGGCGACATCGAGGCATCGCCGACGAACACGACCTTGTAGTCGTGCGGGTATTTATGCAGCACGTCCCAGGTCGGCGTGCGATCGGTGAAGCGGCGCTTGTTCTGCTTCCACACGCCTTCATAGAGGCAGTTGTGGAAGTAGAAATACTCCATGTGCTTGAACTCGCTCTTCGCCGCCGAGAACAGCTCCTCGACCTGCTCGATATGCGAGTCCATGGAGCCGCCGATGTCGAAGAACACCAGCAGCTTCACCGCATTGCGCCGCTCGGGCCGCATGTGAACGTCGAGATAGCCGTGATTGGCGGTCTCGCGAATGGTGGTGTCGAGATCAAGCTCGTCCGGCGCGCCGGTGCGCGCGAATTTGCGCAGGCGCCGTAGCGCGACCTTGATGTTGCGGATGCCGAGCTCGACATTGCCGTCGAGGTCTTTGAACTCGCGCTTGTCCCACACCTTCACGGCGCGGTTGTTGCGGTTCTTCTCCTGGCCGATGCGGACGCCTTCGGGATTGTAGCCGTGCGCACCGAACGGCGAGGTGCCCGCCGTGCCGATCCATTTCGAGCCGCCCTGGTGGCGCCCCTTCTGCTCTTCGAGGCGCTTCTTCAGGGTCTCCATGAGCTTGTCCCAGCCCATGGCCTCGATCTGCTTCTTCTCTTCCTCGCTGAGATATTTCTCGGCGAGCTTCTTCAGCCACTCCTCCGGGATCTCCGCCTTCTCCATGGCGTCGAGCAGGCTTTCCAGCCCCTTGAACACCGTGCCGAAGACGCGGTCGAACTTGTCGAGGTTGCGCTCGTCCTTCACCAGCGAGGTGCGCGACAGATAGTAGAAATTCTCGACCGAATAGTCCGACAGGTCAGCGTCGAGCGCCTCCATCAGCGTGAGGTATTCGCGCAGCGTGACGGGGACCTGCGCATCGCGCAGAGACGTGAAGAATTGCAGGAACATGAGTGACAGATTGCCCGTCGGGGGGCGAACGTCAAGGGGCGCAAGCCCGCGTCGGGCGCTGGACCGGGAGGCTATTTGCTCTAGAATTGTCCCTCTCACAGGGTCGTTTTGGGGACTGATACAATGGGTATTCTCGCAGCGCTCATCATTGGCGCGATCGCCGGCTGGCTCGCCGGCAAGATTGTCCACGGGGCGGGATTTGGGCTGATCGGCAACATGGTCGTCGGCATCATCGGCGCGCTGGTGGCGGGCTGGGTGCTGCCGCAGCTCGGCATTGCGCTGGCCACGGGCACACTGGGCGCCATCATCGACGCCACGGTCGGCGCAGTGATTGTGCTCGTCATCCTTTCGCTGATAAAACGGGTCTGAAAGCCTGACCGAACCAGGAACGGCCGCCATGCGCGGCCGTTCCCATGTCGCGACCAGGGCGACGAAAATGGCAACGCCCGGGACGACGACCAACAAGGACGCGCAATGAAATTTACCGGCACCAAGGACTATGTTGCGACCGACGATCTCAAGGTCGCCGTCAATGCCTCGATCGTGCTGGAGCGCCCGCTCCTCATCAAGGGCGAGCCCGGCACCGGCAAGACGGTGCTGGCGGAGGAAGTGGCGAAAGCGTTGAACGCGCCGCTTTTGACCTGGCACATCAAGTCCACCACCAAGGCGCAGCAGGGCCTCTACGAATACGACGCCGTGTCGCGCCTGCGCGACAGCCAACTCGGCGACGCGCGCGTGTCCGACATCAAGAACTACATCAAGCGCGGCAAGCTGTGGGACGCCTTCACCGCCGAGCAGCGCCCGGTGCTGCTGATCGACGAGATCGACAAGGCCGACATCGAATTCCCGAACGATCTGCTGCTCGAACTCGACCGCATGGAATTCCATGTCTACGAGACCGGCGAGACCATCAAGGCCAAGCAGCGCCCGATCATGATGATCACCTCCAACAACGAGAAGGAGCTGCCGGACGCTTTCCTACGCCGCTGCTTCTTCCACTACATCAAGTTCCCCGACGCCGACACGATGGGCCGCATCGTCGACGTCCACTTCCCCAGCATCAAGAAGCGCCTGGTCGAGGAAGCCCTGCGCATCTTCTTCGAGGTGCGCGAGGTCCCGGGGTTGAAGAAGAAGCCGTCGACGTCGGAGCTTCTGGACTGGCTCAAGCTGCTGCTCAACGAGGACATGAGCGTCGAGCAACTGCGCGAGCGCGACCCGCGCAAACTGATCCCGCCGCTGCACGGCGCGCTGCTGAAGAACGAGCAGGACGTGCATCTGTTCGAGCGGCTGGCGTTTTTGAGCCGACGGGAAGTTTGAGGGCGCGCTGCTAGCCACACTCTCGGTGTCGTCCTGGCGAAAGCCAGGACGACGTTGGAAAAGCATTCGTACGCTCTTTCCATTCGTCATTGCGAGCGCAGCGAAGCAATCCAGAGTCTTTCCGCGGAGGGATTCTGGATTGCTTCGCTGCGCTCGCAATGACGGAGTATGAGGCAACGCCGTCGCGTTCCAACTCGTATCGCGATCGCAGACACACCTTCGCATCCTCGCGGCACATCTCGCCCGAGCTTTGCTTCATCTCTCGCTCCCTCTTCAAACAGAGGGCGCAGGGAAGGCCGGGTGCTGACCTAGCACCCACGGTCCGCTGTGCGCATGTAGCGCAAAAAGGACCGCACAGCGGCATACAGGTGAAGCCGAACACACGGCCTTCCCTGCGCAGTGGTTGGACGGCTTATGCCGTGCTCTCCCGGGAGCCGAGTTCCCTCTGGCCTCCCTCGCCCCCGCGAAATTCACCGGCACCGCGCCGGTTGACGCGCATGCCGCATACGCAAGAGCTTGACCGTAGCGACGACGGCCAGGACCACACGGTTTTGCCGTACGCATTCAGCGTCGCTCGTCCGTACGCAGCCTCGGGCTCACGGAGAGCAATCCGCCCCGCCCTTAACATCTCGCACACGACGCTGCCGCGTCCACCGCAACCCGGCCCGCGTTTCGAACGACTCGCGAACCGCCCCTCTTCGTCGGGCCGGGCTGTTTCGATGTATGCCGCAATTCCGAATTTCGGTAAAGTGGAATATTTTTAGGAAGAGGGATTGACGGGGTGATGCGGTGTTTTGCCCGACGGAACGCAAGAGCAACGCTTCATGCGTCGCTCGCTAAGGCAGCCTCGAATGTGCCGGCGAGTACATTGAACAATTCGACAAGCGCTCTGATACCGAGAACATATTCAAGATCGCTGCCCCATCGTGCGTACGAGTCCACTCCGGGGACGAGCCGCCCCAACACTGCAGCCCCCTCGGTCTCGAATGCGTATTTTGGCTCGCGCACGTGGACGATGCGAAACTTGAGCGGAGACCACATGCGAAAGACATTTCCGCCGAGCCACACGCCGACCTCGAAGACAAGGCAGCCGCCGACCTTCTTCTGCCATCGATTCCGGGAGCGGGCTTCAAATCCCAGCGTGCCGCAGAACTGTTCCAGGAATGGAATGACGTCCTTCTTCGTTTGAATTCCACCGGCGGGGTCAATACGCAGACGCTCGGCTTCCGCCGTTTGCAGCCGATGTAGGTGGGCGACCCGGTTCTCGCGGAACTCCTGGTCTCCATAAACTTTCCGAAGGTGCTCGAATACGCATCTCAAGAGTGGCGGAGCGACGAATGGCGGCTCTACAAAATCTCTGGCGGCGAAGAGTTCGTCCAGCAAGACGGAGCGATATTTCGGCATGATGACGAAGGTCCGACCGTCGGGATTGCCCTGTCCAAGCGACTGCATCGTTTCAAGAGCGACTTCGTCCCAATATCGGTGGAGCAGGCCCAAGCACTCCGTTCCACAGAATTGAATGAGTTCGTCCTGCAACGCCCTGTGGAGCGTGAACCCAAGCGCCTCGAACGCGCGTTGCGTCGGCCCTCTGCCGGGCCATTTCGTCACGATGTCAAGAAGCGGATGATCTTCCATAAATTGCTGCCGCTCGTAGGTTGCGTTGGCGTCAGGGACACCAAGCGCTTTGGTACCATGTCTTCATCGCCGATACTGATCGTACGCAGGGTTGCGAGGACGGCTTGCCCCTGGGCAGCGTCATAATCACCGTTGCGGACACGATCGAAGAAGCCGCTCCATCGGCTGCCTCCCGACTCGCGGAGAGTCCCCCTCACCCGGGTCGCATCTGGCGATGCGATCCGGCCTCTCCCCGCAAGCGGGGAGAGGCAAAGTACTTTACGCCACCGCCGCCTCCGGAATCCGCGCGGCTTCCATCGGGGCCTTGCCGCGGATGAGGTCCGACGCGCGGTCGGCGATCATCATGGTGGCCGCATTCAAATTCGCCGAGATCATGCGCGGCATCACCGAGGCGTCGATGACGCGAAGGCCTTCGAGGCCGTGGACGCGGAGCTGGTCGTCGACGACCGCCCAGCTCGAATCCGCCGGGCCCATGCGGCAGGTGCAGCCGGGATGGAAGGTGGTGGTGCCCCGCTCGGTGGCCGCGTGCAGGAGTTCGTCGTCGGTGTTGACGTTCGGCCCCGGGAAATCCTCGTAGGCATAATAGGGCGACAGCGGCGCGCTCTTCAAAAGATTGCGCGCGAGCTTCATGCCGCCGACGATGACGCGGCGATCGAGCTCGGCGTCGAGATAGTTGGTCTGGATGATCGGCGGCGCGAACGGATCGTTCGAGCGGATCCGGACATAGCCGCGGCTCTCAGGGCGCTGCTGCCAGGACGCCACCGTCATGCCGGGCTCGTCCTCGAGCTGGCCCTGCACGCCCTCCTTGTAGCTCGCCGGCGTGAAGGTGAGCTGAAGGTCGGAACTATCGGCACTCTCGCCGGAGTGCCAGAAGCAATAGACCATGGTCGGCGACAGCGAGAGCAAGCCCTTGCGCTGGGTCGCCCATTTCAGCGCCTCGATCCACAGTGAGAAGCCGCGACGAAGCTCGTTGATGGTCTTGATGTCCTTGACGCGCGCCACCGTGCGCGGCGCGTAATGGTCCTGCAGGCCCTCGCCGACAGGGAGCGCGTGACGCACCTGGATGCCATGCGCATTCAACAGATCGGGCGAGCCGACACCGGAGAGCTGCAACAGCTGCGGCGAATTATAGGTGCCACCAGAGAGGATCACTTCCTTGTTGGCGCGCACCTCGATAGGCGTGCCGCCGCGACCACCGTTGGTGTAGCGCACGCCGACGGCGCGCTTGCCTTCGAAGATGATCTCGGTCGCGTGCGCGTGCGTGTGCACATGCACGTTCGGCCGCTTCATCGCGGGCTTCAGGAACGCGGTCGAGCCGGACACGCGCAAGCCCTTGTCGATGGTGCGCTGGCAGTAGGACACGCCCTCCTGCTTCGCGCCGTTGTAATCGGGGTTGCGGGGGATGCCGAGCGAGACCGCGCCTTCCATGAAGGCTTCGCAGAGCGGATCGCGCCAGTCCATGGTGGTGACGGTGAGCTTGCCGTCGCGCCCGCGAAATGTGCTGTCGCCCTCGCCGACCCGCTTTTCCAGCCGCTTGAAGTAGGGCAGCACGTCGGCATAGCCCCAGCCGCGATTGCCCATCTGCGCCCAAGTGTCGAAATCCATGCGCTGGCCGCGGTTGTAGATGTGGCCGTTGATCGAGGACGAGCCGCCGAGCGTCTTGCCGCGCGGCGCGTAGATGCTGCGCCCGTTCGTGTAGGGCCCGACCTCCTGCTGGTAAGCCCAGTTAATGCTCTTCATGTGGAACGTCTTGATGAAACCCGCCGGCAGATGGATGTAGGGGTGCCAGTCGTTCGGGCCAGCTTCAAGCACGCAAACGCTGGTGTTGGGATCCTCGCTGAGCCTGGAGGTGAGGACGCAACCGGCCGAACCCGCGCCGATGATCACGTAGTCAAATCTGTCCATGGTGCCCCGGCCGCCTTAGCGCGGCTTTTCGTTGAGTTGATAGTTGAGATGCGCCTTCACCGTCGGCCATTCGGCGGCGGTGATGCTGTAAACCACCGTGTCACGCAGCGTGCCGTTCGGCGCGACCTGGTGGCTGCGCAAAATGCCGTCCTGCTTGGCGCCGAGACGCTCGATGGCGCGGCGGCTCTGGTGGTTGAAGAAGTGCGTGCGGAATTCGACCGCGATGCAGTTCAGCGTCTCAAAAGCGTGGGTGAGCAGCAGCAGCTTGCACTGCGTGTTGAGCGGACCGCGTTGCGCGCTCTTGCCGTACCAGGTCGAGCCGATCTCGACGCGACGGTTGGTGGCATCGATGTTCATGTAGGTCGTCATGCCGACGATGTTACCGCCTGCGTCGAACACGGTGAACGGCAGCATCGAGCCTGCGGCTTGCAGGCCCAGCCGACGATCGATCTCCTTGTGCATGTTCTCCGGCAGCGGGATCGCGGTGTACCAGAGGTTTGAGAGCCCGCCGTCCTTGACGGCCTCCACCAGCGCCTCGCGATGCTCTTTCAACAGCGGCTCGAGACGGGCGTACTGTCCGCGCAGGGTGATGGGATCAGGCCAGGGCATTTGTGTTATCTCCTATCGTCATTGCGAGGAGCGAAGCGACGAAGCAATCCAGACTGTCACCGCGGACGCATTCCTGGATTGCTTCGCTGCGCTCGCAATGACGGTAACTAGCACCGTTTATTTGTTTAGGAAATTGAGGGGCAAACCACCGCGCGGCCAGTCCATGGCGACGAGTTCGCCCTTGCCCGAGAGCGTGATGTAGGCGGTCTTCAGCTCGGGGCCGCCGAAGGCGATGTTGGTGGTAACGCGGTCGCCGGTCGGGACCTGCTCGACCAGCGTGCCATCGGGTGCGATCACCGAGATGCAGCCGGAGACGAGGGTGGCGACGCAGACATTGCCGTTCGCTTCCACCGCAAGCGAGTCGAACATCTGGTAACCGCCGAGACCGCAGATCGGTTTGCCGCGCTCGCCGCGATAGATCGCATCGCGCGGCTTCAACGCGCCGGGTGCGGAGAGCTCATAGGCCCAGAGCCGCCCCGTCGGCGTCTCCGCGATATAGACGGTGTTTTCGTCCGGCGACAGACCGATGCCATTCGCGGGCAGCACGCCGTGCACGACCTCGACGATCTCTGTCATGCCGGGCTTGAGATAGTACATGCCCCCGACATCCATCTCGCGGGCGCGGCGCTTGCCGAGATCGGAGAACCACAGGCCGCCATGCTTGTCGAAGACGAGATCATTCGGTCCGCGCAGCTCGTGCTCGCCGCATTTGGTGATGACAGTCTCGATCTTGCCGGATTGCAGATCAACGCGCTGGATCGAGCCGCCGAGATAATCCTCGGGCTGCGGACCCGGCATGATCATGTTGCGGGTCGGAATCCAGGAGAAGCCGCCATTGTTGCAGATGTAGATTTTTCCGTCGGGGCCGAGCGCAGCGCCGTTCGGGCCGCCCGGCACTTTCGCGACGATCTCCTTACGGCCGTCGGGATAGACGCGGGTCAGGCGCTGGCCACGGATCTCCACCAGCACCACCGAACCATCCGGCATCACGACCGGCCCTTCCGGAAATTCGAGGTCGGTGGCGAGAACGCGGATGTCAGGCATTTGGGGACCCTCCCGGCTGCTTGTTATGGCTTGCTCGGGATGTCCGGCGCGGGCCCCGCTGGCAAGATTTGCCAGCGGTTATGACAAAGTCGATCTCCCTTGCCAAGCAAGCGGGATGGTATGCCAGCGTTGCAATGCTACTCGCGCACCGGCACCCAAATCTCGAAGCCGCCATTGCCAGTCACTGGATCAAACTTCGCGTCATAGCGCTCGAAGTTCGGCGCATCCGCAGCCTTGTAGCCGGACGCGGGCAGCCATTGATTCCAGATCGTGGTGACGGTGCGCCTGATCGAGGCGACGTGGTCGGCATGGGTGAACACCGCGTAGCGTTGCTCGGGGATTCGGATGCGGCCGAAGCGACGCGCGAGATCGGAGAAATCGGTGACCTCGATACCGGCGATGTAATCGAAATTGCCGGAATCATCGCCGTTGCAGCAGACGCCGTAGGCGACTTGATCTTTCCCTTGGCCGACACGCTCCGGAATGCCGGCGACCTCCTGGTGGAAGCGGGCCCACAACCCGGGGATCATGGCGCCGTTGTCGCAGGTGATACGCTCAGCAAGACCGGCGACGAGGAAGGCCTTTGCGGTTTCGAAACGCGGGGCTTTGAGATTATCGGACATGGTGGAGTCCATGAGGATCGGCTCCTGCAGGCTGAGCTGGTGGGTGCATGCCGCGGCCCTGATAGCTTCGGGCGTCGTGCCGAACTGATCACGGAACGCGCGGGTGAATGCTTCGTGCGAGCCGTAATCCGCCTCCAGCGCCAGCGACAGAATGTCCGGCGCGCCCTTGGCAAGGCTGCGCGCCGCCTCACTCAGCCGCCGCGCGCGCACGTAACGCATCACCGGATAACCGGTGGCTGCGGCAAACGCACGCACCATGTGGAACCGCGACACGCCCCCGATCGCAGCGATCTCGTCGAGCGTCATCGGCTCGGCCAGATGGCTTTCAATGTACCAGAGTGCGCGCTGGGCCGGGTTCATGGGGTTAAGGTTCTCGTTCGAAGCGTGGAGATCATGCGCTGTGGCCGCGCGCCTCGCTTGATCGGGATTGCTCTCGTGCCCCGGATGCAGTCCAACGCGCCGCCCTTCGCGGCGTGGTGCGCTGCTAAGCCGGGACCCATCTCACCACGTCACGCGCGGCCCCTGGGTCCCGGCTCAGCGGAGCAGCGCTGCACGCTGCGCCGCGTCCGGGACACGAGAGTATTCATTTCGCTGAGTCCTTCGCATCCTTCGGCGGAGGCACATCCTGTTTCTTTTTCAGATCGTCCGCCTGCTTCGCTTGCGCGGCCTGGAGATCGCCGATGGTCTTCTGCAGGCCTGCGAGCGTCACCTTCAGCGTGTCGATCTGCCTGATGGCGGCATCGATTTTCTGCTGGTGATCGAGATTGAGCTTGGTGATGGTCTTCTGGAGGAAATCGACATTGCTCTGCAGGCAGCTGGTGCGCCGCTCCATCGTCTTCTCGACCGTGCAGATCTCGATGCCGGGCACATCCTGCGCATGCGCGACGAACGGTAACATGGCGAAACAAACGGCGACGATCCGGCGCGACATCCAGGTTCCTCATCAAATCGATCACGGCAATGTGCGCCGATTGCGCGCAGCTTCCAAACGCTACCACACTCGTACCGCATTCTCGCGTTGAGCTTGGCTTGTTCCCTTTGGACGGGGAGCAGCAAACCGCGCGCGGAAGAAGTGGGCGCTCTTTCCGCGGCTTTGATTAGGGGAGATTTTTGGAATGGCAACGCGTGATAGACGTCTGGCGGAATTCGATGGAGCGGGAGAACCACCACCCGGCCTGGCGGTCGAGGTTTTGTGCGAGGATCATAGCGGGACGTATCAATTGCCGTTCGCCTGCCGCTTTGTCGAGGGACGCTGGCAGAACCACGAGGCCGGCAATGCGGTGGAAGCTACTGTCATCGGCTGGCGCGTGCCGCGCGTAAAGCACACCCGAGTGGCCTGACGGCGCACTTCTGTCTCAAAATGCAACGCGCCGCGCTCCCAGCTTAACGAAGGGAACGCGGCCCGAACGAATCACGTCCGAATCAGCCTGATAGCCCTGTACGCGGTTGTTCACGGCTAGATGTCGACATGGCTGTTCTGGAGCGCACAAGATATGCGCAGCGCGTGCCGCGCCGCCAGCCAACACCGGCGTCAAAGGTTAACGATGGCAAAGACATAGAGGCCGGCGGCGCCAGCTCCGGAAACAGGCAGGGCCGCACGAGGCCTGCCTAATATTCGACCTCGAGCTCCTCGATCTCGGCCGGCTCCTCCTTCGCCGCTGCGATCCATTCCTTCATCTCGGGCATGGCCATGATGGTGTCGGCATAGGCCCTCAGCCTCGGATCGAGCTTGACGTCATAGGTGACGAAGCGCGTCACCACGGGGGCGTACATCGCGTCCGCCATGGTGCGCTGCTGACCGAACAGGAACGGGCCGCCGGACTTTTCCAGGCAATCGCGCCAGATGAACCAGACGCGGTCGATATCGGCCTGCGCGCGCGACCAGATCTTGAAGCCGGGAAAGTGCCCCTTCAGGTTCACCGGCAGCGAGGCGCGCAGCGTGGTGAAGCCGGAATGGATTTCGCCCGAGATCGAGCGGCAATGCGCGCGTTGCACGCGATCATCAGGCAGCAGCCCGGCTGATGGCATCACCTCGTTGAGGTATTCGGCGATGGCGAGCGTATCCCACACGGTGGCGCCGTCATGCCGCAGGCAGGGCACCAGGATCGAGGACGACAGCAGCAGGATTTCGGCACGCGCCGACGCATCATCAGGCGCGGTGACGATCTCCTCGAAATCGAGCCCGGAAAATTTCGTCAGCAGCCAGCCACGCAGCGACCAGGACGAGTAGTTCTTGCTGCTGATGGTCAGTGTCGCCTTCGCCATATGGCTCTTCCCTCACGTTTCCGGCCAAAACAAGCAGCAAGCGACGTGCCAATTTTGAGGGCGGCCCAATGCGCTTCTGGCGTCGATATTGCATAGCGGCATGGGAGAGGTGGGCGCTTCAGTATGATGTCGATGTATTATCAGGCTTTTCAGAACCAGATGGACCTGACGGCGCCGTGGCGGGCGGGAGCCTCCTCTGCGCTCAGATTTCTCAATCTGGTGCCACAAGGCATGTCCGACCAGGTCGTCGGCCGGCTCTCGGCCGCGCTGGAGCTGATCTCGCGCTCCACCCTCACCTACCACCGGCCCGCCTATGGCATCGACAGCGTGATGGTGGGCAATCGCGAAATCGCTGTTACCGAGGAGATTGCCTACGCCACGCCATTCGGCTCGCTGCTACATTTCAAGAAGGAGGGCGTCAGCGAGCAGCCGCGCATGCTGCTGGTGGCGCCGATGTCCGGCCATTTTGCGACGCTACTGCGCGGCACCGTGAAGACGCTGCTGCAGGATCACGACGTCTACATCACCGACTGGCACAATCCGCGCGACATTCCGCGCAGCGAGGGCCGCTTCGGGCTCGATGACTACACCGAGCACCTGATCGACTTCCTCGGACAGTTGGGCCCACGCCCGCATATGGTGGCGATCTGCCAGCCGTCAGTTTCGGCACTCGCAGCCGCCGCGATCATGTGCGAGGGCAATCATCCCTCGCGACCCGCGACGCTGACACTGATGGCGGGGCCGATCGACACGCGGATCCAGCCGACCAAGGTCAACGACTTCGCCAAGAGCAAGCCGATCGAATGGTTCGAGCGAAACCTGATCAACTACGTGCCGGTGCAATGCCGCGGCGCGCTACGAAAAGTCTATCCCGGCTTCGTGCAGCTCACCGCCTTCGTCTCGATGAATCTCGAGCGTCACATCAAGCAGCACATGGATCTCGCCAACCACATCGCCAAGGGCGAGACGGAGAAGGCGGCGAGCATCAAGACCTTCTACGACGAATATTTCGCGGTGATGGATCTGCCGGCGGAATTCTACATCGAGACCGTGCGCGACGTCTTCCAGGAGCACCTGCTGCCGCAGGGCAAGCTGATGCATCGCGGTCGCCCTGTGGATACGAAGGCCGTCGGCCGCATGGGACTAATGACGGTCGAGGGCGAGAAGGACGACATCTGCTCGATCGGCCAGACCCTCGCCGCACAAGACCTCTGCACCGGAGTACGTGCTTATCGCCGCGTCCATCACATGCAGGCCGGTGTCGGCCATTACGGCGTCTTCTCCGGCAAGCGCTGGAATAACGAGATCTATCCGCTGCTGCGGGATTTCGTGCACGTGAACTCGTGAGGCGACGCCTCACACCGACCATTCTTCGTCCCAGACTTGCACGACGCGTCCCCGCCGATGCTCATCAGTAACCCCGGCTTCGGTCAACCAGCCCCGGCAGCTCTTCGCCGCGGCGGTGGCGTGCGATGACGTCGAGCACGAAGTCGACGGCACTGTCAGGGCTCGTCATGCTGGCATTGTGCGGGGTCAGCAGGATGCGCGGGTGGCTCCAGAACGGATGGCCTGATGGCAGCGGCTCGGGATCGGCGACGTCGAGAACGGCGCCGGATAGAGCGCCGCTGTCGAGCGCCGCGAGAAAGTCGGCCTCGACCAGATGCGGACCGCGCCCGACATTGACGAGCCCGGCTCCGCGCGGCAGGCGCGCGAACAGATCCGCATTGAGGATGCCGCGCGTCTCGTCAGTCAGCGGCAGCAGGCAAACGAGGATGTCAGCTTGAGCGAGGAATTCCGGCAATGTACCCGCGCCCGCATAGCAAGCGACGCCCTCGATCTCACGCGGTGATCTGTTCCAGCCCAGAAGCGGAAAGCCGAACGCCTTCAGGCGTTCGAGCACGGCGTGACCGAGCTGGCCGAGCCCCATCACGCCGACGCGCCGACGCTTCGCCGGCGTGATCCGGATCTCGCGCCAGACCTGCTGCTTCTGCTGATTGATGAAATGCAGGAGATCACGATGCAGGCCGAGCACGGCCATGGTGACATATTCGACCATGGTCTCGGCGATGCCGGGCTCCAACATGCGCACCAGCGGAATATGCGCAGGCAATTTCGTGACGTCGAACTGGTCGACGCCGGCGCCGACCGAGAAGACCAGCTCTACGTTGGGAAAGGTCGTCGCGATATCATCCGGTGGGACCCAGGCCACCAAATAGCTGACATCAGCGGGATCACCGATATCAGGCCAGAGCCGGAACGGCAGATGCGGCGCGCGTTCGGCGAAAAATGTCGCCCATTCCGCGCCGCGCACCATATTGGCCTTGTAGAGGACGCTCATGCGGCCCTCAGAACGGGCTGACCGGCGCGAGTCGCCGGCCGTCGATCATGCGCTTGTGGCTATAGGGAGCGGGATCGACCAGCGGCGTCGCATTGGTCACCATATCGGCCGCGAGCTTGCCGGCGGCGGGGCCGATGCCAAAGCCGTGGCCGGAGAAGCCGGTCGCGAGGAAGAAGCCGGGCAAAGCATCGACGGGTGAAATCACGGGGATCGTATCCGGCGTGCAGTCGATGGTGCCACCCCACGCTTCTGCGATCTCGATGTCCTTCAATTCCGGATTCGCCTTGATCAGCGAGGCCAGCGCGGCATTCACGAGCGACATGTCGGGCTCGGGATCGCGCACGCGCTCAGTCTCGAACGGCGACGGCTTATCAAGGCTCCAGTTGGTGCCGCGCATGATCTGGTCGAAGAACGACTTGCCGAACGACATCTTCAGCCCGTTACGGCGATACAGATAGGTCGGCCAGAAGGTGCGCGCGTAGCGGAACAGGTCCGGCGACAGCTCGACCGTACCGCGGTTGCGCAGCGCCAGCGTGAAACCGCCGTCGAGACGGCGGCGGATGCAATAGAGATCGGTGCCGAGCGCGCCGGAGGTGATCTCCGGGGCCGGCGTGGTGCGGCAAGCCGTGGCGTTGACGAGACCGATCGGCAGCTCGATTCCATGGCGGCGACAGAACAGCGACGACCAGGCGCCCCCCGACAGCAGCACGGCCTGCGTGCGGATGGTGCCCTTCTCGGTGACAACGGCGCTGACCTTTCCGCCTGAAGTCTCCAGCCCGCGCGCGGCGCAGCCCTGATGGATGGTAACGCCGTGCTTTCGCGCGGCTGTAGCCAATGCAGGCACAGCCATCGACGGCTCGGCGCGGCCGTCGCTCGGCGTGTGCAAGCCACCGACCCATTTGTCGGTATTCCCAGGCATGCGCTCGGCGACCTCAGCCGGCGTCAGCACGGTCGAATGCACCTGCATCTCGCGCGCGATCGCGGCCCAGCGTTCCCAGCTCGCAAGTTCGTCCTTGCTCTTGGTCAGGAACAGCACGCCGGTGCGGCGGAAGCCGGCATCGACGCCGGCGTCGTTCTGCATGTCGTCCCACAGCCGCAGCGCCTCACGCGCCAGCGGAATCTCCTCACGCGCACGACCTTGCTGGCGGCACCAGCCCCAATTGCGGCTCGACTGCTCGCCGCCGACATGGCCCTTCTCGACCAGCGCGACGGACAGGCCCTTCTTCGCAAGATGGTAGGCCGCGGAAACACCGATGACGCCGCCGCCGATGACGACGACGTCCGCCTGCGCCGGCAGGCGTTCGTCGCTGTTTATCCGGTTGAGCGGCGGAGACATGATGTACTCCTGAAGATCAGTTCAATCGAAGCCGCATCGGCGTGAACGCCGAGCTTGCCGGTGCTTCTGCCATGACCAGTCTCCGTTCCCGCACGCGGCACCGCTCTCGTCCCCGAAAACCGGCAAAGCGACGGGAGTCAGATTTAGTCGTTCTAAATTTTTCAGCCAAAATTTCATCATGACTAAATACAGCTGTCAATCGCATTGCTAGGATGCGCGACTTTCTCACATCGCGACCGAACATCGGCGGCGCGGAAATGCACGGGGAGAGCGACATGGATGGTCGCGGCGACAGTGACAGTCCGAACAACGCTTCGATGACCGAAGGCGATGATGCGGTCGATCAGCGCCTCGGCGAGGCTGTGCGGCTGCTGCGCCAGCGCGCCGGCCTCTCGATCCAGGACGTCGCCAACAAGACCGGCCTTTCCAATGGCATGATCAGCCAGCTCGAACGCGCGCGCGCGATGCCGTCGATCCGCACGCTGCGCCTGCTCAGCATCGCACTCGACGTGCCGATCTCCTATTTCTTCGAGAGCAGTGACCCCGCCGAAATGCAGCGCTACATCGTGCGCAAGAACAACAGGCGCCTGCTGCGCCTCACCGCCAGCGGCGTCGTCAAGGAAGCGCTCACCCCGGAAGGCAAGGGCCAGATGGAGCTCTACGAGCTCTCGCTCAATCCCGGCGCCTCCTCGGGGACCGACTTCCTGCAGCACGCCGGTGAGAAGGCCGGCTACATTCTCTCCGGCAGCCTGCGGCTGTGGCTCGACAATCAGGCGCATGTGCTGGAAGCCGGCGACAGCTTTCGCTTTCCCAGCATCGTGCCGCACATGTTCGACAACCCGACGCAGCAGGCCGCGCGCGTGATCTGGGTCACGACGCTGCGCCAGACCGATCCGCCGGCCGACTGACGCACCCTCGCCCCGATACAGCCGGAAATTGCCCTCGACGCCGCCGCAGGGAGTCTGTAGCTCACGGGGGAGCCGGACTCGCGTGGGAGCCGCGGTTGATTTCGCTGGTGTGAGACCATGAAACTCGGGGGGCTTCTGACATCAGCGATGGCGGCGCAGGTCGTCGTGACCGCGGCGGCACTCGTCGCCTCTTATGCATTGGCCGGCCCCGGATTTGGCATTGCCCAGATCGTTGCCCTGCTCGTGAGCGCCGCCGTCGCGGTGCTGCTCGCGCGGCACTGCACGCGCACGATCGAGACGGCGCAAGACAAGCGCATGGCCGCCCGATTGGCGGAGCAGGCGCAGTCGAGCTCACAGATGGCCCAGGCCGTCATCAAGACTGCGCTCGATGCTTTCGTTCAAACCGACGCGAACGGGATCGTCCTGGAATGGAGCTTTCAGGCCGAGGCGCTGACCGGATGGACGCGCGAGGAGGCCCTCGGCACCGACGTCGTCGATCTTCTCATTGCCGAGCCGCTCCGCAACGGTTTCAGGCAACGCATGATGCGTCTTCTGCCGGAGCTCTCGAATGCGCCGATCGGAATCCGCTTCGAGGCCACCCTGCTACACCGGGAGGGTGACGCGATCCTGATCGAGGCATCAAGCACGGCGATTCGCCTCGGTAGCCAAACCATCATCAACGTGTTCGTCAAGGACGTGACGCAAAAGCGTGCCGCCGAGGAGCAGTTGATCCAGGCGCAGAAGATGGAAGCGGTTGGCCAGCTCACCGGCGGCATCGCGCACGAATTCAACAACATGCTCACGGTGATCACCGGCACGATCGAGATCCTCGCCGACGCCGTGAAGGACACCCCGCCGCTCGCCACCATCACCAAGCTGATCAGCGAAGCCGCCGATCGCGGCGCCGCGCTGACGTCGAGCCTGCTCTCCTTTGCACGCAAGCAGGCGCTCCAACCCGCCGAAATCGACGTCAACGATTTGCTCGAAGAACTCGCGAAGCTGCTGCTGGCGACTTTCGACAGGAAGATCGAGATCGTAAGGAAGCTCGACGGCAACATCTGGCTCGCCTTTGCCGACCGAGGGCAACTCTCATCGGCACTGCTCAATCTCGCGATCAACGCCCGCGACGCGATGCCGGAGGGCGGCCGCTTGACGCTGACGACGCGCAACGTCGTGTTCGGTGTCCGCGAGGCTGTCGCGGTCGGCGCTGGATACGCCGGTGACTATGTCGAGATCGAGATCGCCGACACCGGCGCGGGCATTCCACGCGCGCACCTCGAACGCATCTTCGATCCGTTCTTCTCGACCAAGGAGGTCGGCAAGGGCACCGGCCTCGGGCTCAGCATGGTATTCGGCTTCGTCAAGCAATCGGGCGGCGGCATCAAGGTCTCGTCCGCCGAAGGCAGCGGCACGACATTCACCATCTACCTGCCGAAGGCAGAAACCAGCGTGCTTCGCCCCACCGGCTATGACGAGCGCAAGATCGTGGGCGGGACGGAAACCATCCTTTGTGTCGAGGACGATCGCGATGTCCGTCACTACGTCACGGTCCAGCTCGAAAGCCTCGGTTACAAGGTCATCCCTGCCACCAACGCGAGCGACGCGCTCGCCATCGCAGCCGACGGCACGCCCTTCGATCTGCTCTTCACCGACATCGTGATGGCCGGCGCCTTGAATGGGCGCGAGCTCGCCGACGAGATGGTGGCTGCGCGACCCTCGCTTCGGGTGCTGTTCACGTCCGGCTACGCCCACGACTCCCAGCACATGCCGGGAGGCATCACCATGGGCGCGCCGCTTCTGACCAAGCCCTACCGCAAGGCCGAGCTGGCACGCATGCTGCGCCGCTCGCTCGAGACCGCCGTTGATGTCGCGGGCGATGCAATCCCGACGCCCTATTCGGTGCAGGCCGAGCTCGAAGGCTTCCTGCGCCAGCAAGAGAGCGACGACGGCGCGACGCGATCACGACAATAGACGCTAGCTCATCCGCCGCCGCAGCGTCGCCGACGGCGTCTCGCCGAACTTTTCGCGATAAGCTCCGGCCATGCGGCTGAGATGGCTGAAGCCGAGATCGAAAGCGATATCGGTGATGGAAGCATCGAGCGAGCCCTGCGCGAGCCGGGCGTGGAGACCTGCGAGCCTGATATCGAGCAGCATCTCCGAGATCGACACGCCGAAGTGCCGGCGGAAGCCGACCTGAAGCGCGCGGATGCCTATGCCGGATGCGCAGGCGAGCTGTGCAAGGTCGAGCGGCTCACAGGCATTGTCCGCCAGATAGTCCCGCGCGGCGCGGAGAGCGCGCGGCAGACGTTCGGCTTGACCGGAGAACGTCCTGATTGCATCCGACAGGCTATGCCGCTGGCCATTGAGCAGATGATCGAGCAGCAGCTCGCGCCAATCGGCCATCGCGGCCGGTGAGAGCCGGCCGGACGGGCCGAGACGCTCGGCAACCCTCATCAACTCGGCAAGGCTGGCTTGCAAATGGCGGCCGGAAAGCGCGTTCAGGTCGATCGCGGGATCGAACTCGACCGCCCCGGCCGCCTTGCCCGACAGCGCCGCGGCACGTTGCTCGACCATGCGACGGTCGAGCAACAGAATCGTTTGCGCGCAATCGCGCCACATCATCTGTGTCGGGATCGTCGGCGACAACAGCGACGCGGTCCTGTCAGGTGCGGCATCGAAATCGCTGGCGCCTGCACAAATATGAGCACTGCCCGCGAGCGGGATCTGGACAAGGAAGAAGCGATCGAGGCAGCCAGGATCGATGCTGACGGTCCCACCATAAGCAACGTAGTTGATGGAGAAACCGTCGAAGGCTGCACAATTGTGCCTGGCTGAAAATCCGGACGCGCGGGCCTGCGCCGGCTTGAGATCATGCGGGCAGAAAATGCGACCGATCTGCTCGGCCGCTTCGTCGACATCATCGGTGGTGACGCGAGCGAAGTCCGCAAGCCGTTCGGCTGCGGGCGCCCCAGCGCTCATTTCCTGCACGGCTGCGGACATCGTCGACCACGCTTCGCGTCATGGAATTGCTTTAAGCCTATAATAGTTCGCAAGGCCCGAAAAGGGGCAGTGTCGCAAAATCGTCGTGCTGCATGGCAACAGCCGTGCCGGATTCGTTTAGCGGATAGACAGACCACCCATCACGGGCCGAAGCTCCATTCCTGCCGGAATCCAACAGGAGGCGAGCCATGACTGCACTCGAAAAGGGCATTACTGCGAACGGCACAGGCTACGGCGGCAAAACCTGGAACATCCTCGGGCAGGTCTACTTCCCCAAGGCCGTCACGGACTCCACCTTCGCATTCGAGACCAACAGCGATCCCGGCCAGTTCGTCCCGGTGCATATCCACCCGACCCAGGACGAGTTCATCCTGGTGCAGGAAGGCACGCTCGACCTGAAGCTGGACGGTAAATGGGTCAAGGCCCATGCCGGAGACCTCGTGCGCCTGCCGCGCGGCATCCCGCACGGCTATTTCAATAAATCCGACAAGCCGGCCCGCGCGCTGTTCTGGGTCTCCCCGATGCAGAAGCTGGAGGCGCTGTTCAACCAGCTCCACAATCTGAGCGACCCTGCCGAAGTCGTCCGCATCTCGGCGCTGCACGAGGTCGACTTCCTGCCGCCCGAGGCCAACGACTAGGCGAACGAGCCTCTTCGTCCACGTCCACTGCTTGCAGGCCCGGCGGCCGCACGTGCGGCCGAACGAGACCGCTTGCGCGCGAAACACATTGATTGCGAGCCACCCCATGGTCAGCCCCAAGCATGTTTGCGTGATCGGCGCCGGCGTCTCCGGCCTCGCCACCGCCAAAGCGTTCTCCGCCCGCGGCCACCGCGTCACCATTCTCGAGCGCAGCGCCGATCTCGGCGGCGTTTGGGAGCCCGCGCGCTCCTATCCGGGGGTGCAGACGCAAAGCCCGAAGGATCTCTACCGCTATACCGACCGCGCCATGCCGGACTCTTATCCGGAATGGCCAACCGGGCCGCAAGTCCACGCCTATCTCGCCGACTACGCAAAAAGCTTCGGCCTCGACCACATGCTGCGCCTCAACACGGCCGTTGCCGACATGGCCCGGCGCGCCGACGGGAGGCCTGGCTGGACTCTCACGCTATCAGGCAAGGACGGCGCGACCACGAACGAGGATTTCGATTTCGTCGCCGTGTGCACCGGACAGTTCAACGAGCCACGCGAGCTGCATTGCCGCGGCGAAGGCAGCTTCCTGGACCAGGGCGGGCAGATCCTGCACTCGTCGAACTACAGCGATCCCATGCTGGCGAAAGGACGCCGCGTCGTCGTGCTCGGCGGGTCGAAGTCGGCGACCGACATCGCCGTGAACGCGGTGAAATCAGGCGCGCGCGAGGTCACCATCGTGATGCGCGAGCCGGTCTGGCGCATCCCCTATTTCATCGGCGGGCTCGTGAACTTCAAGCGCATCCTCTACATCCGCGCGCAGGAAGAGATGTTTGCGGGCTGGGGCATCGGCGCGATGTCGCGGCTTGGCTATCGCCTCGCCGCGCCGCTGATCTGGGCGAACTGGCGCGGGCTCGAGAGCCTGCTGAAAGCACAGCTCAAGCTCAACAAGTGCAAGATGGTGCCGAAGGAGCGGATCGAGGATGGTGTCAACTGCTCGGTCCCGATCGCAACGCCAGGCTTCTACCCGATGGTCGCCGATGGCCGGATCAAGGCCGTGTTCGGCAGCTTCGACCACTACGAGGGCGACACCATCGTGATGACCGGCGGCGAACGCGTCGGCGCCGATGTCGCCGTGCTCGCGATCGGTTACAAGCTCGGCGTGCCGTTCCTGCCGGACGCCTACCAGCAAAAGCTCGTCGATGCGGACGGACAGTACCGGCTCTACCGCCTGATCGCCAATCCTGACCTGCCCGATCTCGGCTTCGTCGGCTTCAACTCGTCGTTCTGCACCGTGCTCTGCGCCGACCTCGCCGCGAACTGGCTGGTACGCTATGCCGACGGGCAACTGGCACGCCAGCCGACGGCGCAGCAGATGCGTGACAACATCGAGATGATGCTGCACTTCAAGCGCGTGGAGCGGCCGGCGGCCGGCGTCTATGGCGGCCTCTGCGTCGCGCCCTATCACTTCCGTCATTTCGACGAGCTGATGGCGGACATCGGCGCAAAGACGCAGAAGCGCGGCGGGCCCGCCGGACACTTCCAACCGCCGGATGCCGATGCCTATGCCAAATTCCTGACGTCAGCGCCGGAGTACCGGGCAGCGGGATGAGATCGGAGAGCCCGATTTGCGGCTCGCCAGCCCGCGGGTTTGATGTTTACGATCCCATGACCAACGAATCTCCTGGACATGGGAACCCGCCATGAGACGACGATCTCACGCCGCTGCTGCCATGGCGGTGCTTGGGCTGCTCCTCGCGACATCAGCCGCGAGCCAGGCGCAAGCGCTGACGCCAACGCAATCGGAAGCGCAAGCGGCCTATGATCGCGCGCTCGGCGATTTCAAATCGATCCTCGCCGAGCGGCGCAACCAGATCGGGGCAAAGCAGCAATTGCCGAACCTACCGGGCCAGGCGCTTTATCTTGCGCGCGTCGCTGTGATCAGCACGTACAAGGATCTCACTGACGCCATGCCGTCGCGGATTGGGAAACCGAACAAGTTCGGGATTCCGCCGGCTTATTTCGACGCCGCCATCGAGCCGCTGGTCGACGAATATGCCGACATTTTTGAGATCATGGAGGCACCGCCCGCGAGCGCTCAGAATTCGCCAACACCGTTCAAGGATGTCGTCGATCTCGGCGCCGCGATTGCGCGCGCCAAAGGGCTCGGGTCTGACGATGCCGACGCCGCCGGCCGCATCAGCCTCGGGCTGTTCTATGCCGAGACGAACGGCAAGCAGAACGTCCGCAATGCGCGCTCGAACACCTACATGGGCAGCCTGCAGACCGGCCCGTCCGAGGATCATAACGGCCAGCGCAAATGGGAGGCGATCAAGAGCGCGATCGCAGCCGCCGATCCCGCGCTCAGTGCGCGCGACGACAAGGAAGAACTGCGATCCCGCGGCACTGACCGCCGCTTCAACCACTGGACCAATGTCCGCGACGGCCTCATGAACGCGCATGCGGAGTTGTTTGCCGAGATCCCCGCGATCGTGAAGACGCTGCCCGATCCGATCGACCAGATGAAGCTGTTCGAGCTGATCCAGATCATCCCGACGCCGACGCGATCCGCGCTCAGGTCGGGCGACCTGTTGAACTACAGGGTGTCCAATCCCACCATCATGAAACACCTGCGCAACAACAGCATCTTCGCCTTCGGCAAGGTCGACCGGGCGCGAAGCTCGGCCAGCTTCCGCGAGATTCTCGGCGCAATGTGGCTATTCAAACGCAAGTTCGACAAGGCGATGGTAAAATATGCGGAGATCAGACCGCGCTAGTTCTCCACCTTGTAGCCGTCGGTCAGCGTCTTCAGGAAGGCGATGATGTCGGCCTCGTCCTGATCAGTCATCGCCGGCTTGTCACCGAGATGACGATTGAAGGGCGGATCTGCAACGTCAACATTGGCGTGATATTTGGGCGGCAGGTCGTCGTATTTCTGCACCGTGCCATCAGCGGCACGCGGAAACACCTTCTCCGGATTGGTGTCGCGGAAATTATAGAAATCGAGGACCTGCTCGAGGGTCTTGAAGACGCCATTGTGGAAGAAGGCTTGGCGTCTCGCGCTGTTGCGCAGCGTCGGCGTCAGGAACATGCCGCAATACTGCGTCTGCTCAGATATGTCGGTGCGGTGCGGACCGCAGACGCCAAGATCGAAATGGTTCCGATCGCTGTTGCCGGCAAGCGCGGCGTTCCGCGGCGCGCCGAGCGCTTCGTATTGATGATCGGTGAAGAGCGGCGGCAGGCCGTCGCGGGACGGCGCCGAGGTATGGCAGCCCGCACAATTGGCCTTGTCGGGATCGTTGAACAGCTGCAGACCGCGCAGCTCGCTCTCGGAAAGCTGCGCCTTGCCTTCGAGCCAGTCATCATACTTGCTGCTGTAGGGATGGAAGCTCTGCTCTTCGACCTGGTAGCGCGCAACCGCGAACATCGCCTCCGCAATCAGGAGTCGCTGATTCCTCATGACGCCGGCGCCGAACAATTCGATGAAGCGCGGGGCGTAAGGCGCGTTGCGTAGCTTGTCGGCCACGATCTCGGCACTGCCGCCGTCCATCTCGTTGGGATCGAGCAACGGAAATAGCGCCTGGTCCTGCAACGTGTCGGCACGACCGTCCCAGAACAAGCCGCCTTGCGGCACGATGTTCGCGGATGCACCGGTGCCGCCCGCGGTCTTGGTGGTGCGCACGGCCTGCTGGCCGAGCGCGGCCATCTGGGCGAGATCCATGACGTTGTCGTCGTCAGCCTTTTCAGGGCCGATGCTGAAATTCGGGTGGCGCTCCAGATAGGTCAACGACGGAACAGCACGTGCGCCCTGCCGTGACAAATTGGCGCCGCCGAGCATCACCGGACCGTCATTCGGTGGGCCGTAGGCTTGATCCGGGCTGTGGCAAGACGCGCAGGACAGCGCGCCGGAGGAGGACAACGACGCATCGAAAAAGATCGCCTTGCCAAGCTGAGCCATCGCAGAGAGCGGCCCGATTTGCGGGCGATAGAGATGAACCGGATTCGGGTTCACGCCCGACGGGGTCGCCTCGGCCAATCCTTGCGTCTCGACCGCAAAGACAGCGCCGGCCAGCGTGAGCAGGCCGGCGCCGAGGAGCCACAGAGTGCGGCTGTGCATATGATGCCCTGTCGGCCTAGTGGTGGTGGTGGTGCTCGTCCGGCGGGCTGACGATGACCGTGCCAGCGGTCGGATCGAGGAACAGCGCGTCGGTGCGGAAGTCGTGGCTATGATCCTGATCGAAGTCGAACAGGTCCATGATCGATCCCGTGGTGGCGTCGAACGAGCCGCCGCCGAGACGCTTGCCGTGCAGCCAGTTGTCTTCGATGAACCGCACCACGGAAGCCTGCGAGATGTAATTGCTGCTCACGTGGTTGGTCTTGGCATAGGGCGAGACCACGATGAAGGGAACGCGCGTACCCGGACCGCAGCGACCGTTCACCGGCTTGCCATTGAGCCCGTTCGGCGCCGGTTGCTGGCTGACGCCGAGACCGCACTTGCCCGGACCGTTGACCTGATCGGCGGTCGGATCATACGAGGCGCTCTTCGGCGCGAGGTACTGGTGATCATACCAACCGTCGGAGTCGTCATAGGTGATGATGACGGCAGTTTCGCGCCATTCCGGCTGCTTCTGCAGGAAGTTGATCAGCTCGACATTGCCGGCCTGCTCGTCGAGCGGGTCGGAATAGCCGGCGTGACCGTCCTGATAGGCCGGCATCTTGATGTAGGAGACGGCCGGGAGATGACCGGCCTTCACAGCCACGTAGAAGTCATCGAGATCGTAGGCGTGGTTGGCCGGATCGAGGGTCTTGTGGTCCGCTGCATAGGTGTGGCCGATCGCATGCACCGAGCTCGGCCGCGCATGGGTCGGGTTGGCGGTCGACTTGTAATACTGGAACCAGGCGTGGTGCGGAATGTAGTCCGCAGTGGAGGCCCCCACGACCGTCGACAGGGTGCTGCGCGCGCAACCCGTCGTGCCATTGGCGTTCTTCAGCGTCAGGTCGAAGCCGCCCATGAAGCTGCCCCAGCTGATGTGTTCGTCATTGAGCAGATCGCCGATGTTCTTGCTGGTCATCAACACCGTGCTGCTCGTGCTCGAGCAGGAGTCGTAGGCAGGATCGGTGTCGTTGATCAGCGTCAGGCCGCCTTGGCCGTCGGCAATCGTTGACGTCGTACCGATGATGCTCACGGCACCGTTGGTCTGACCCGAGACAACCTCGAGCGCACCAGGCGTCGAGGGACCAAACGTGTCGGTCCAGGCATTGTCGCTCATGGCGAAGTGCTGGGCATAGTTCCAGAAAGCCGTGGTCGTGTTGCCGTCGAAATAGCCCATCACCTGACCGTTGGTGCCGAACGCACCGGCGCCGCCAGCAGTGCCGCGACCGGTGAATTTCGGGAACAGGTCGTCCTTGCCGTTATCGACGGCCTGCTGCTCGGGCGTATAGGCGTGGTTCTGCGATTTCGTGTTGGCCTGCGTGCGATCGAGACGGAACGGATCCGTCGCGCCGGTGCCGTTGGCCGAATTGGTGTTCGGGTTGTTCACCAGCAAATTGGCGTTGGCGAGGTTATTGACCTTCGGCGTGTGCGGCTTCGGCACGAAGGGGATCGAGCCCGACGGATTGGCCGCATGCGGATAGGTCGCGAAATAATGGTCGAACGAGCGGTTCTCGTTGAAGATGACCACGAGATGCTTGATCGGCGTCTCGGTGTGGATGTTGTGCGGATGACGGTGATCGCCGTCGTGATCCCGATCGAAATCGTTGGCGAGCACCGGAATGCTGCACGCAAGCGTCGTCGCGGCCGCGAAAATCGCAGCCGTTGTCAAAAATCTGGATTTCATCTTTGTTTGCCCCGAAGGAGTGACGGCGCGAACCCTAGCGATCACGAGTGACAGAGCTGTGTCAGTTTGACGCAAGAGATACTTTGCGCGTTTTTGAGATAAATCTCACAGGCGGCCCCGCGCAAAACTTTGCCGCTTATTCCCAACCAGCCGCAAAGAAATCATTCGCGATCGAGCGAAGCCAGGGACTGATCCGCAACCGCACGCCACCGGTCAGGTTAGCGCCCTCGATGCCGAGATCGACCGGCACGCCGCGCGGTGAAAGGCGGTTTGCCATGACAATTCTGTCAAAAGCCACGCTGCCGGTTTGCAGTGCAAGGGTTGCGATGGCCATGGCTACGGTGTTCCACGCCCGGCGATTTGTTGCTAGCTTGCCGCACCGACTGACAGCTATCGGGGGCCACCGAATGACCTCAGCGAATCCTGCCCATCCCGCTCACAGCTTCGGGCAGCGGAGACACCGTGGTCTGGCGCTGGCCGCGACAGTCGCCGTGATTTCACTCGCCGGCTGCGAGGAGAAGAACACTTTCGTGGCGCCACCGCCGCCAAAGGTGGATGTCGCAACACCGGTGCAGCGCCCGGTCACGCGCTATGTCGAGGCCACCGGCAACACCGCGCCGATCAAGAGCGTCGATCTCGTCGCGCGCGTGCAGGGCTTCCTGCAAACCATCGACTATTCGGACGGCACGTTCGTCAAGCAAGGCACCCAGCTGTTCACGATCGAGCCTGAGACCTACAAGCTGAAGCTGGATCAGGCGCAGGCGGCTGAGACCGGCGCGCAGGCTTCGCTCAAGCAGGCTGAGGCCGACTACAAGCGGCAAGTCGATCTGGTGCAGCGCCAAGCGGTCTCGCAGGCGACGTTGGACACCTCGACATCGACCCGCGACAACGCACAGGCCAACCTCCAGCAGGCCCAGGCCAACACCAAGCTCGCCGAGGTGAACTACGGCTACACCAAGGTGACGGCACCGTTCGACGGCATCGTCAGCGCGCACATGGTGTCGATCGGCGAGCTCGTCGGCGTCTCCTCGCCGACCCAGCTCGCGACCATCGTCGCGATGGACCCGATCTATGTGAACTTCACCGTCAACGAACAGGACGTCCTGCGTATCCGCGCCGAAGCGCAGCGGCGCGGGATGACCGCGGCCGACCTCAAACAGCTCCCGATCGAGATCGGCCTGCAGACCGAGGCGGGTTATCCGCATGAGGGCAAGCTCGACTATGTCGCGCCGACCATCAATACGTCGACCGGCACGCTCGCGGTGCGCGGTCTCGTGCCCAACGACAAGCGGGTGCTGCTCCCAGGCTATTTCGTCCGCGTCCGCGTGCCGTTCGGCGACGCCAAGGACGCCCTCCTCGTCCCCGACACCGCGCTCGGCAGCGACCAGGGCGGCCGCTATCTGCTGGTCGCCAGCAAGGACAATGTGGTCGAACAGCGCAAGGTGCAGATCGGTCCTGTCGACGGCGGCCTGCGCGTGATCGAGAGCGGCCTGAAGCCCGATGACCGCGTGATCACCTCAGGACTTCTGCGCGTCATCCCGGGCCAGAAGATCGATCCGCAACAGAGCAAGATCGAGCAGCCGCAGGCCTCGATCAAGTGAGGGGTCGCCAGCCATGATCTCAAAGTTCTTCATCGAGCGGCCGGTCCTCTCGAACGTCATCGCGCTGGTGATGATCCTGATCGGCGGCGTCGCGCTCTTCAACCTCGCGGTCTCGCAATACCCTGACGTGGTGCCGCCGACGGTGCAGGTGACGACACGCTATCCCGGCGCCAGCGCCAAGACCGTGATCGACACCGTCGCGCTGCCGATCGAGCAGCAGGTCAATGGCGTCGAGGACATGCTCTACATGCAGTCCTACAGCGGCTCCGACGGCACCTACACGCTGACGGTGACCTTCAAGATCGGAACGGATCTGAACTTCGCGCAGGTCCTGGTGCAGAACCGCGTCTCCAGCGCGCTGTCGCAATTGCCGGCCTCGGTGCAGAACCAAGGCGTCACCGTCCAGAAGAAGTCGACCTCGATCCTGCTGTTCGTGACGCTGACCTCGCCGGACAAGACATTCGACAGTCTGTATCTGAGCAACTACGCCACCATCAACATCCGCGACGAGCTCTCCCGCCTGCCCGGCGTCGGCAACGTCACCGTGTTCGGCGCCGGCCAATATTCGATGCGGATCTGGCTTGATCCAAACAAGCTGCAGGTGCGCGGGCTGGTGCCGCAGGACGTCATCCAGGCGATCCAGCAGCAGAGCCAGCAGGTCTCGGCCGGACAGGTCGGCGCGCCGCCGACGCCGCCGGGTCAGGCGTTCCAGTACACGCTCAACGTCAACGGAAGGCTGGACGACACCACGCAGTTCGAGAACATCATCGTCAAATCGGGCACCAGCGGCGACGTCACGCGCGTGCGCGACGTCGGCTGGGTCGAGCTCGGCGCGCAGACCTACAGCCAGCTGTTCTCGCTCAACAAGCAGCCAGCCACCGGCATCGGCGTCTTCCAGTCGCCCGGTGCCAACGCGCTCGAGGTCGAACAGGCCGTCGAGAAGAAGATGGTGGAGCTCGCCAAGCGCTTTCCGGAAGGAATCAAATACGACACGCCATTCGACACCACGAAGTTCGTCAATGCCTCGGTGCACGAGGTCTACATGACCCTGATCGAGGCCGGCCTCCTCGTGCTGGTCGTGATCCTCGTGTTCCTGCAGGACTGGCGCGCGATGCTGGTGCCGGCGACGACCGTGCCTGTCACCATCATCGGCGCCTTCGCCGCAATGGCGGCGCTCGGGTTCACCATCAACATGTCGACGCTGTTTGCGATCGTGCTCGCGATCGGCATCGTTGTCGACGATGCCATCGTCGTGGTTGAGGGTGCGGCCCACAATATCGAGCAGGGCATGAACGGCCACGACGCCGCGATCAAGGCGATGGACCAGCTGTTCGCGCCGATCGTCGGCATCACGCTGGTGCTGATTTCGGTGTTCCTGCCGGCCTCCTTCCTCGCCGGCCTCACCGGGCGCATCTACTCGCAATTCGCGCTGGTGATCGCGGCGACCGCGCTGCTGTCGGCCGTCAACGCCGCAACGCTGAAGCCGACGCAGTGCGCGCTGTGGCTGCGGCCGGCCGTGCCGCCTGAAAAACGCAACTTCTTCTACCGCGGCTTCAACGCGGTCTACAACAAGGTCGAGCGTGGCTACATCAGGCTGATCACCTTCCTCGTCAAGCACGCGACGATCTCCGTCGCGTGCGCGCTGATCGTGATCGGGTTCAGCGGCTATGGCCTGTCGCGGGTGCCGACCGGCTTCCTGCCGATCGAGGACCAGGGCTATCTGATCGCTGCCGTGCAGCTCCCCGACGGCGCTTCGCTCGAGCGAACCCAGAAGGTGCTCGACAAGGCCGCCGACATCATCAAGGACACGCCCGGCGTCCAGCAGGTCATCACCATCGCCGGCATCTCCGCGCTCGACAACAGCGCGAGCCTTGCCAATGCCGGCGTCGCCTACATCATCCTCAAGGATTGGGAGGCGCGCGGCAAAGGCGAGGATTTGCGCTCGCTGGTCTACGGCCTCAACGACAAGGTCGCTGATATCATGGAGGCGCGCACGCTGGTGCTGCCGCCGCCGCCGATTCAAGGCATCGGCAACGCGGCCGGCTTCTCGATGCAGGTCGAGCTGCGCGACGGCAACAGCGATTTCGCCAAGCTGCAGGCGATCACCGGCGCGATGGTGTCGAACGCGCAGAGCCAGAGCGCGCTGCAACGCGTCTCGTCCTCGTTCCGCTCGGCAGTCCCGCAGTTCAATGTCGAGATCGACCGCGTCAAGACCCAGACGCTGCACGTGACGACCGACGCGGTATTCTCGGCGCTGTCGACTTATCTCGGCTCGTCCTACGTCAACCAGTTCAACAAGTTCGGCCGCGTGTTCCAGGTCTACACCCAGGCCGACCCGGCATTCCGCGTCACCGAGCGCGACATCGCCAACATGCAGGTGCGCAACCAGAACGGCGACATGATCCCGATCGGCACGGTCGCCACGATCACGCCGGTCACGGGACCCTCGCTGATCAGCCTCTATAATCTCTATCCGTCCTCGACCATCGTCGGCCTGCCGGCGCAGGGCTATTCGTCCGGACAATCCTTGAAATTGATGGAGGAGATCGGCGACAAGACACTGCCGCCGGGCACCGGCTACGAATGGACGGCGATGTCGTACCAGGAGAAGGCGGTCTCGAACCAGATCTACTGGGTGTTCGGCCTCGCCATGCTGCTGGTCTATCTGGTGCTCGCCGGCCAGTACGAAAGCTGGTACGCGCCGATCTCGGTGATCCTCGCGGTGCCGCTGTCGCTACTCGGGCCGATGCTGATCCTCTCGGGCCTGAAGATCGACAACAACCTCTACTGCCAGATCGGCCTGATCCTCTTGATCGCGCTGTCGGCCAAGAACGCCATCCTGATCGTCGAGGTCGGGCTCGAGCTGCACGGCCGCGACGGCAAGCCGGTCGCGGAAAGTGCGATCGAGGCGGCGCGCGCCCGCTTCCGCCCGATCCTGATGACGTCGTTCGCCTTCATCCTCGGCGTGGTGCCGCTGGTGATCGCGACCGGCGCCGGCGCCAGCGCGCGCAAGTCGATCGGTATCACCGTCTTCTCGGGCATGCTGGCCTCGACCTGCCTCGCGGTGCTGTTCGTGCCGGCTTTCTTCGTGGTGGTGCAGCGGTTCGAGAACTGGCTGGAGTCGAGGAAGGCACCGAAGGCGCAGCCGGTCGCGGAGATGAAGTCTTGAAACAACCCCATGCACAGTAGCGATGGGGTTGAAAAGGCACGGTAAAATTCGGTATCACCGAAATCGCTTGCTCCGTCGGGCAAAACAAGCGCATGATGGCATCGTGGGTGGTGTGGGTGAGGGCTGCGCCCCTGCGCTCGCAATGACGGTGGAGAGGGAATGCTCCGTCGTCTAACCCTTATCGCTTGGCGCTTGCCTTGCCTCGCCGCTCGACACCAGCAGCACCGACACCTTCGACTGCCGCAGCACGGCGTCGGCGACGCCGCCGAAGGAGAGATGGTCGGCCTGGATGCGGTCGACGCCCATGACGACGAGATCGACATCGGTGGTGTCGATCTCGCGCAGGATCGCCGCCTCCGGCGCCCGGTTCACGCGCAGCGTCGTGGTGATGTCGACGTCGTAGCGCGCGGCGAGATCGCTGGCATCCTTGAGAATGCCGGCTTCCTGGCCCAGACCGCGCGAGGCACCGCGTTGCGCGCCCTTGTCCCGTGTCGTCGCGACATAGATCACCCGCAGCGAGCCTGATCCGGCTTGCGTCAGCGCGACTGCGACCTCGGCGCCGCGCCTGGAGACGCTGCTGCCGGAGACGGGAACGAGGATGTTGAGGCTATCAGGGATCGGCTGCTTCAGGTGCTTGCCCTTGGCCGCGACAACAGCGAGCGGCCCGTCGAACTTGGCGGCGATGTCCTCGATCTTCCGGTCGAAGCGGTCCTTACCTGTGGCGACCTTGTCGACACCGACGACGAGAAGGTCAAAACCCTTGCGGGCCTCATCGGCGATGGTCTCGCCGAGCTCGGCGCGCCGCGCACGCGTGACGACGTCGACGCTGCCGGTATCGCCGTCGCTGATGGCGGAGACCGTTTCGGCCGCCTTCTTCACGACGGCTTCGTGGCTCTCCTCCTCGTCTCGACTCTTCTCCTGCTCGTTGGCCCGCTTGCCGATATGCAGGACGGTGATGGGCAGGCCACGCATGCCGGCGATCAGGCCGATGATGTTGGAGGCAAAGGTGGCGTTCACGCTCTCGTCCACGGCGAGCAAAGGACGCTCGAGATTGGCGACGAAGCCGCGCTTCTCGAATTCCTCCCGCTCCAGGCGCTCCTTCTCGTCCTTGTTCATCGGAAGCTTGGCAAGCGCCGCGCGCAGCATCGGCGGCATCGCCATCGTGGTCACGATCGCCATGGTTACGATCATCGTGAACAGGTTCTGGCTGAGCACGCCCATGGAGAGGCCGATAGTGGCGATGATGACCTCGGTCGAGCCGCGCGCATTCATCCCGCTCGCGAGCGCCAGCGACTCCCGCGTGCTCAGGCCTCCGACGGTACCGCCAACAAAGGCGCCACCGAACTTGCCGACGCTGGCGATCACGACCAGTAATCCCGTGAGCATCAGCAGGCTGGGATCACGCAGCACCGACAGATCGGCGCTGAGGCCGGCGAGGCCGAAGAACACCGGCATGAAGAAGCTCGAGATCAGCCCGCGCAGTCGTTCGTCGATCTGCCGGGTCAGGATCGGCGACTCCCCGACCAGGATGCCTGCGACGAAAGCGCCCAACACGGTGTGGACGCCGATCGCATGCGTGATCAGCGCCATCACGCCCATCAACAACAGGATCACGGTGATGACCGCCGCCGTGCTGACGAGATTGTCGTTGGCCCAACGAATGAGCTGAAACACCAGCCGGCGGCCGATGGTGAAGCTCACTGCGAGGAAAGCGAGCGTCCCCAGCACCGCCTTCGCCACCGAGGCGATGTCCAGCGTGCCCTGCGAGGCCAGGCTGAAGATGACGGCGATGATGATCCAGCCGATGGTGTCGTCGATCACGGCGGTCGCGACGATGATCTGGCCGACATTGCGGCGCATGAAGTTCATCTCGCGCACGACCACGGCGACGATCTTCACGGAGGAGATCGACAGCGCGGTACCCATGAACAGTGAGGCGACCAGCCGCTGCTCCGGTTTGGGCAGCAGCGCATCTGGCAGGAAGTCACCGAGCGCGAAGCCGCAGGCGAACGGCACCACAATGCCCGCGATCGAAATCGCGATGGCGGCCTTGCCGACTTTTTTGACCAGCTTGAGATCGGTCTCCATGCCCGTGAGCAACAGCAGCAGCAGGATGCCGAACTGGGCGATGCCGTCGAGCATCGCCTTCTGCTCCGGCGTCTTGGGGAAGATCGCGTGCTGCGCCTCCGGCCAGATCCAGCCGAACAGCGACGGACCGAGGATGATACCGGCGAGCAATTCGCCGATCACCGAGGGCTGGCCGATCCGCTGCATGATCTCGCCAAGCCCACGGCCGACTGCGATCAGCAGCACGATCTGCGTCACCAGCAGGAATTCGGAGGGCCCGGCCGATTTGCCGCCCTCGGCGCTGGCCGCCATGGTGGTGAGGACAAGCGCCGCGGGGACAAGGCCGGCCGGTCGGAGCAGGCTCCACTGCATGCAGATGTCTTCCCCCGTTTGCCGTCTCGGGCGAAGTGCCGGGACCACAGGGATAGAACCCGCAGGAGGTGGGGCGGGTTCCCTGCTGCGCGCGCCTCGTCCTTCGAGACGACCGCTTCGCGGTCTCCTCAGGGTGAGGCTAAGCGGCACAAGTGCTCGTTGAAGCGACGGCCGCGCACTCGGTCCTCATCCTGAGGGCCCGCCAACGGCGGGCGTCTCGAAGGATGGCCGCAGGGGAATCCCTCCAATATGCGATTGGCTTGGGGACTGAAGGGGCCCGCCGCCGTTGGCGAGAGCCCTACGCCGCCGACTGCAAAGCCTGGAGCCTTCGCACAAATCCCAGCGCCGCTTCGTTCAAATCGCCAAATCTGCTTCGCAGCGCCTCTGCGCGCGTTCCCGCGCCCTGGGCAATCGACTGCCCCGTGACAGCCTTCGAACAGACTTCCTCGACCGACTTCTGGAGATGCTCGGCGCCCTCTGCGGCACTGCGAGCCGCGCGATTGATGTCGCTGGTGGCGCCGCTCTGTTCCTGGACAGCTCTCGCAATCGTCGCGCTCTGCTCCCTGATGTCGCTAATTACGGCGACGATCGCGGCGATTTCGCTCGCCGCCGCCTGCGTCGCCGACTGGATGCCGAGCACCTGGGACGAGATGTCCTCCGTCGCTCGCGCGGTTTGCGTCGCGAGCGTCTTGACCTCCGCGGCCACCACCGCAAAGCCGCGGCCGGCTTCGCCCGCCCGCGCCGCTTCGATGGTGGCGTTGAGCGCCAGCAAGTTGGTCTGGCCGGCGATATCGCTGATCAATTCCACGACGCTGCCAATTTTGGTCGCGGCTTGCACCATGCTCTCCACCATCAATCCGGCCTGGGTCGCGCGGCCGCTGGCGACGTCGGCCACCTGGCTTGCTTCCTGCGCCCGGCCATTGATGTTGCGCGTGGAGGCATCGAGTTGCTCGACCCCCGCGGCCATCGCCTGCACGCTGCCGGAGATGTCGCCGGCGGACGCCGACGCCGTACGGCTGCACAGCAAATTGTCCGCGTTGAACCGCTCCAATTCCTGGATCGCATCGGCAATGTGTCCGGCGGCCGCGACGACCTCATCCACGGAACCGACGACCGATTCCTCGAAGGACGAGGTCGCACGCGCCAGAACGTCTTTCAGCTCGCTCTCCGCCTGCATCTTGAGCTTCGCCTGCGACGCCTGCAGCGACAATCGATCGGCCGAATGGTCGCGCAAGACGGCGACCGCGGCGGCCATGGCGCCAATCTCGTCCCGCCGGTCCAGCCCCGGAATGTTGCCTTCGATCTCACCCGACACGATCGCGCGCAGGCGCTCCTCGAGACGCCGCAGCGGCCGCGAGATCGTTGCTGCGATCACCACCGCAAATGCCACGCTTAGGAGCACCACAAGCAGAGCGAGACCACCGAGCCGCAGCGCCGCACTCCTGAACGACGCGTCGAGATCGTCGACATACATGCCACTGATGACCATCAACTTCAGGTCGGGAAGCGCCCTGACGAAAGCCCTCTTGCGCAGCGGCTCAGGTTGGCCGCTGCGGGGGAAATAGTAGGTGACGGTGCCGGCGCCGGCGCTATGCGCGAGCTCGACAATCTCGCGCCGAAACAGATGTCCAACGACATCGCCCTTGTCGATCAGGTTCTTCCCGACGTTCTCGGGCGTGCCGCCGTCGGCGAGGTTGAGCCCGTCCCAATCGTAGACAAAGAAGTAGTTGCCACCGTCATACCGTGACTTCGCAACGATCTCCCTGATCTTCGCGACCAGATCGTCGCGGCTCAGACCGCCCGACAGCACGTCCTGCTGATAGGCTGAGATCTGCGATGCGACCACGTCCACGGCGCCGCGCAGCGCCCGCGTCCTCTCGGCCTCCATCTGATCGCGCAGCTGCACCAGGGACACGCCGACGAGAACCATCATCGCGAGAACGCTGCCGAGCGTGAGCATGCCCAGCCGCCATGCGATCTTGATCTTCTTCATGCGAAATCCCCTCAGCTGCAATGAATGCTGAAGCTTGGCGCGCAAAGCTTGACGATGACTTTCATTGATGGCGCCGAACGCGGAGCCATCGGCAGAATGTTATGCGTAATTTGCATCGGACAGTCGCATCTTGCATGGACGCGAGATGGCACGTCGACCGGAACCAAGGATTGCGGCTGCGCCGTCGTTTACCCTCAAGACCATCGCATATGAGCTCTCTGAGCGACCTACGCGCACGCCGCGTCCTTCGAGACGACCGCTCCGCGGTCTCCTCAGGATGAGGCTAAGCGGCATTGGCGTCTGCTAAAACTGCTGCCATGAACTCCGCCCTCATCCTGAGGGCCTGCCAGAGGCGGGCGTCTCGAAGGATGCGCCGCAGAGAGACTGCTCTCAAATGCGATAGCTCTGCCGTCCAACACGAGACGATGAAATAGAATGAGGCCCCGGCTGTCTGCCGGGGCCATTGGGTCACGCGCAAAACGTTCTTGAGTGGGCCGGCAGGCTACCCGCCCGCTGCCCCAGCCACGGCGGCAGCCGACGCTACTGCCCCGGAGGATGCTTCTTCGACCAAGCCTCGCTCGTCTTCCCACTTGGCCACGGCCGCCGTCGCGATGCCGTTGCCGATGACGTTGGTCATGGTCCGCCCCATGTCCAGGAACTGGTCGATGCCCATGATCAGGAGCATGCCGCCCACCGGCAGATTGAACATGGGCAAGGTCGCGGCAACGACCACGAGCCCGGCGCGCGGCACGCCGGCGATCCCCTTGCTGGTGACCATCATCACCAGCAGCATCACGAGCTGCTGCGTGAAGCTCAGCTCGATGCCGTAGGCCTGGGCGATGAACAGG
>Ga0207695_10000636_pt1 | contig 70234 bp, 66 predicted proteins | sample KBSC54metaG_FD_184354 | JGI IMG/M metagenome (GOLD analysis project Ga0207695, IMG submission 184354) | Corn rhizosphere microbial communities from Kellogg Biological Station, Michigan, USA - KBS C5-4 metaG (SPAdes) (version 2) | ecosystem: Host-associated > Plants > Roots > Rhizosphere > Soil...
AAACTGGAATGACTGCAAATAGCTGTTGAAGATTTTTGACAACGTGCATTTAAAATGTACTTTTATGTAGTCAACTAAATACCATACTGCACAGCTTTTCTACATAGCTGTTCGAAAAGTGTCCCCTCCAGTCCGCAAAACCAAAATATATCAGTGCCCGGCCAAAGGCCGGGCATTTTTTATGACCCGACCGCGAGCCGAGTTTACTCGGATGAGTGGGAGGGGAATAAAAAACCGCACGCTGTGCGCCACTGATATGCTTTAGTTTGGCTCCCCCTTTGGGATCACCGGAGTAGATAGCTGTCGACGACTACGAACACATGACGGGCAATAAAGGTATGCGGATAACGGTAAAATCAGAACCGGACAAAAAATTTTTCGAAGAGATCATCCAACTCTCACTCTCCGTACTTACCCCCCTAATTCAAATTAAACAACTTATTCACCTTGTCCGAAGACAAAAGTTCGTTCAATAGCCGGGTGAAATCCGGACCCTTTAGATAAGCATGCTCCTGGAACAATTGCCGGTATTCATTGCTATACAGATTTTCAAGGTTCTTCTGCTTCTCCCCCGACACACTTTCGATCTTTTTCAAATGGCTCCCCGTAAAACGGAGATTCGCCGGATTGACAAAACCGGCCTCTATAAATGCCCTGGTCTTTTTGGCGCACCGGCAGGGATTATCCGTATTGACAAGCCCGCATTTATTTTGCATAAAATTGTAGAGATCCTTCTTCGCCCTCGATAAGATCATCCGGAAATTAGTCGGCGTGATCTCCAGGATCTCACTCCCCGTTTTATCATTGACTCCGAACAACTCCCCCAGAATAAATACCATCCGCTGCCTTTTGTCAAGACATAACAACATCCCCGACATACAGGTCTGCTTGGTTTCTTCCGTCAACAATAATTTATCCGCCGCATAATGGTCGTCAGCCGTGAGTTCAAGGCTCGGGGCATTATCCAGTCTGTCTCCGAATTGCCTGAAGGCAGCCCTTGACTTAATCGCCGACGATTTCCTAAAATTCAGGATATGATTCACCGTTATTCGATACATCCAGGTCTTAAAAGCGCTGTCATGCTTAAAAGTATCCAGTTTTGTTATTATCTTGATAAGAACTTCCTGCGTGATATCCGCCGCATCGTCCTTATTCTGCACCATTTTGAAACTGATGTTGAAAATAAGATCATTATACCGGCTAATTAATACTTCGAGGCTTTGCTTATCCCCCTGAAGGCCCTTTGTGACCAATTCATTATCCGTCAAATTTTCCATACAAAATAATTTAGGGTACAATAATCAGACAAGTCTGCTTACTGTACCTGGTTTTCCGAAATGATTTACCATTCAACTACCACTTTTCCGTTCGCTTCACCCGACTCCACCAACTCATGCGCTTCCGCTATTTTTTCCGCCGGGAAAGTCCGTCTGAGGATATTCTGAATGTTCCCGAATTCGATATCCGAAATGATCTTTTGCAGTGGGATCTTCGAGTATTCGAATCCTTTTGCCCCAAAGACAAAGGTACTCGCCAGGGAAGACAGCCTGATCGTCTTCGTCAATTGAAAGACGGGATGAAAGTTTTCAAGGGGAGCCAACCCGCCAAGAAACCCTGCCACCACGATTGCGCCCATCGGCCGGATAAATTCCAGGGAATCTGCCAGGCTGTTATTGCCAACCAATTCAATCACTTTGTCCACCCCATCCGGATATAATTCCGCCACTTTGCCGCTTATTTTCCCATCGTCGATGATCACATAGTCCGCACCGATCGCCTTCAACAAAGACTCTTTTTTCGCAGAACGGGTCGTGGCAATGACCGTCAGATGCATTTGCTTCGCCAGGATAATACTGGCCATGCCCACCGTGGAAGTTCCCCCATGGACAACGATCACTTCCCCTGCCTTCACATCCAGCGCCCAGTTCAACAGCGTCCAGGCAGTACCGTAGGATTCCGGAATAGCCGCCAGTTCGTTCCACGGCAGTTCACTTTGGAAAGGGATTACATTATCCTTTGGAATGGTAATATACTCGGCATAACTCCCGTTGATCGACCTCGCCATCCCACCGACCATCGTAGCCACTTTCTGCCCTTTTCTGTATTCGCCCGAAGGGTCTTCCACCACTACCCCCACACATTCGATACCTATGATATCTGTCGTCTCCCCCCATTTGCCGCTGCGCATATAAAGCTCGGCATGGTTAATGCCGAACGCCTTGATTTGAACCAATACAGACCCTTTTTCGGGAGTAGGTGAAGGGTATTCCGCAAGGACCAGGTTTTCGGGTCCTCCTCTTTGTTTAACTAAAATTGCTTTCATTTTTGTTTATTTTGAATTGGATAATGGCGCGCCTTATCTAATTAGACAATTTGAGGAAGCGCTTGTAACAGTAATCATCCATTTTCCTTAAGTTAAGGCCCGGATTAGTCAAAACATCCATCCAAACACTTTGTATATGAGGAATCTAACCAGCTTGTGAGTCGCAATCTCTTTTGCCATTTTTGCTTCTCTGGCGCCAACGCTCAGGGTCTCCAGATCCTGTAAGTACCCCTAAACGTCTGCGGCAAATTACTGTCTATCTAATCGTCAAAAATACTTTAATTGGATTGTGCTATTCAAATAAGCAGGGTTACGGACTCTGCATATTTCCCGGTGGTAAGTGCAGCGCATTCATTTCTGCGAATATTTTACTGTTGAAATCGTAGGGTTGGCCCTTAAGACTGTAAAGAGGCGCCAGCTTATTATACTTTTCTTCTAAACGATGGTAATGCTCTTTGAACAGGCTAAACCATTCAAGGCCATCCTGTTTAAGAATGTCCAGGCTTTCGAACAGGCCGATGGCTGTTTTATATCTTTGCATGTGGAAAATGAATCTCCCATTAATGTCATGGATCTGTCTCGCGGAAAAGGCCCCGTTTTCGGGATGCTTTTCCAGGCATTGCCCCAGGCATTTGGTGATCTCCACGAAAGTAAATAGCCCATGAAAGCACAGGTATACCGAATGATGCCGCCCATACCCGCTCAGTAAATTCTCTAAAGGAGTATTAAAGTGGCATTTAAACAATTCGTACTTCGACTCATATGTCAATGTGAAAAAGTTAACGTGGGCTCCCTCATGAGAGATATGGTCCGCAAAAAAAATTTCATCATCCCAGTCATTTACGTTTAGAAATATCATATTATGCGCCGTCATCACCGCGAAAGAATTCTGCCTTTCGGAAGTGAACAGCATTACCTTTTTAAGTACCCGCAGCAGCACCTGGAAATGAGCAGGGTTACACGCTTCAATGATCGCAAGCCCTTTGTTAAAAGAGCCTGTATGCGCTTTATATACATCCTCGATAATGACATCGGACTGGGCAGTACCCTGACCCGTAAAAACATTTTCCAGCAGCGGGTGCTGATATTTTACTATTTCTATGCCGTGCGCCGCATATAATACCGGTTCATACTGATAATTGAGGCGTTTCCCATCCAGCATCAGCTGTATTTCGTTACCCTTCGTCTCCAGGATAATGGCCCTGTCGCAAGCCGTGGTCCTAAAATATCCTATCCGCGGAATATATATTATACCCCGGGAATTGGAAAAGACTTCGATCTTTTCTTTTTTTTCTTTTTCATAGCCATAAATGATACAATCGAGCCACTTGGGGTCCTGTTGATTTATATACGTATACAGCAATGGCTCCTGGTATATGCCATCGTCATAAAAGTCGAGTCTTTCGAATATATCTGCATGCCTCTTATAGAGCAATTTTTTTAGGGAATCGATCACTTTCCCAAGGCAGTTATCGAAGTCCGCATAATAATTCATGTCAATAGCTTTTACTTACCAGGAAATTAAAAAGCCTGTCGAATAAGGTCAGGTCCTCGACGATAATATCGGCCTGCCCGCTGAGCTCGCTCTTGGAATATAATTGCTTATGAAGGCTGGTGACGAGCTGGCCGGGCAATTTTACCTTAACGCTGTAAAAGCCTTCTTTGGCGGCGGCCGAAATGGATTGTATGGTTCCTTTCAGCATGCCGAATTCCATGTAGGGATAATTATTTAATTTAATGGTGCAGCTCAGACCTGCCCGGACCTTTCCGGAATTGGCAACAGGCAGCCTGGCTATGGCGAAATAATTCTGGCTATTGGCGGGGACAATGGTGAAGACCTTTTGTTCGTTCGACAGGAACTGGTCTTCGCTTCTTATTTCGTAGAAATTCAGGATACCGTCGATCGGGGCCTCCAGGACATACTTGTTCTGCCATTCGGCCAATTGAAAAAGGAGTTCGTTGTAATACTGCAGAACGTTCCTCCTGAGCGTGAAATAAGTATTGTTCTCATCGGTCTTCAGCGTGACATTCTCTTTTTTCAGCAGCTCCGCCTGGAGCTGGGTGTTGATCAGGCTGCCATTTACCTGCTCTAAATTGTTTTTCATGGCTAAATAAGCTATCTCTTTTTGCTCCAGCTCGGTTCTGGCGACAATTTTAAGACTATCCAATTGTAAGTTCCTTTCATAATCCAGTTTAGAAATGGCGCACTCTCTTTCCAATATGGCCAACTGATGGCTCAGTTGCTGTTTTAACGAGACGAGGCCCTTTTCCCTGTCGGAATTAATGCTTAGCTGCCTGGCTTGAGCCTTTAAAGTAAGAAAGAGTTTAAGCTCTCCCGCACTCTTGGCGAATTGGGAGTAAACATTCTGAAGATCACCGAGATCTGTGGATTCTTCAAAGTGCATCGTATCGATGGAAGTCCAGAAATTCTCCGTGCTGACATGCTTAAGTGAATTGCTTATTTTAAGCACATCCTTATAGTCGGCGCTGTTATTTAATACGATGATCCAATCGCCGCTCTTTACTTTTTCCTGGTCTTTCTTCAACAAAGCAAGGATCCTTCCGCTGGCCCTGGTATGCAGTTCCACCGGAGGTGTTTCGGTCGTAATAAGGGCTTCGGAAGTAATTACGTCGGGGTATTTGATGACCCGGAGCCCCAGACAGGCCAGCACAAATATGATGAGCATACCGGTGCTGCCGAGGGTCGTAACGCGGGAAGGGACCTTATCCAGTATATCCTGGAAATACTCGCTTCTCGGGTTAATTTGCCGTATTTTATTTTCTTCAACTGGCAAGCTCTAACTGGTTTTTTATTAGCGTGTGATAATATCCTTTTTTCTCCACCAATTCCTCGTGCCTGCCGATTTCCTTGATCTCCCCTTTTTCCAACACCACTATCTGATCGGCATTTTTAACGGTGCTGAGCCGGTGAGCGATGATCACCACTGTTTTGCCGGTATAAAATTCCTGGAGGTTATCCACGATCTTCCTTTCATTGTTCGCATCCAGGGAGCTTGTCGCCTCGTCAAAAAACAAAAAGTCAGGGTTTTTATAGACGGCCCTCGCAATTAATATCCTTTGTCTTTGTCCGCCGCTCAAAGTCCTCCCGCTGGATCCGGCAGCGCCAATGGATGAGTTGAAGCCCGAAGGCAGTGAATTGATCATCTCTTCGATGTTGGCCAGCTTGGCCGACTTAAGCAGCCTGTTAATATCAATAGGGGCTTCACTGGCGGATTCCGCAATATTCTGCATTATACTGTCTGAAAATATGTAGCCATCCTGCATAACCGTTCCGCATAAAGAGCGCCAGTCGGTGGATGACACGTGACGCAGGTTATAATCGCCTACCAGGATATCCCCTGAAGAAGGCAGGTATAATTTGAGCAATAATTTAAGCAGTGTCGTTTTCCCGCTGCCGCTATCCCCGACGATCGCCGTGACCTTGCCTTTCGGGATGTTGAGATTTATATTTTTCAACACCAGCGCATCCTGGTCCCGCACATAGGAAAAATTCAGGTTTTTAATATTTATATCATATGTCGCCTTGGGCAATTTGAGCAATGTCTCATCGTTCAATATCTCCTGTTCGGGAGTTACATGATCGATGTCATTAAACCGCTGCATGCTTAGCTTAGCGTCCTGGATTGTCCGGAAAAACCCGACAATGCTAAGTAACGGGCCATTCACCTGTCCCACTATATATTGAATGGCCAGCATGATCCCCAATGTTATTTTCCCATCCATTACCAGGAATGCCGCCGTGAAAGTGATCAGAATATTCTTTACCTCGTTAATTACATTCCCGCCAATGGTCTGCAGCTGCGTCAATTTAAGAGAAGATACCGAAGTCTTGAAATAGTCCACCCTGACCTTTTCCCAGGCCCTGATGTGTTTCTTCTCGGAGCCGTTCACCTTGACTTCCTGAATACCCCCGACTATTTGAATAAGTCGGGTATTCATTCCCGAAGAAGCGTCAAACCGTTTAAAGTCCAGCTCGGCCCTTTTTTTCATGAATATCCAGACCCATAACGTATATAGCGATATTCCGGCTATAAATATGGTAAAAATGACCACGCTGTAATAAGCCAGCGCAAAAAGAAATATCAGGGCATTGATATAAGAGAATATAGACTCGGGCGCGCTCACCAGGAATGCTTCCAGCCTGGATGATTCATTGATCCTTTGGACAATGTCCCCCGGTGTCTTGGAATCAAAAAAGGATACCGTCTTACCCAATAGCTTGATCAGGTAATCCGAGGCCACCAGCATATTGACCCTTGCCCCGATGTACATCAGCAGCCAGCTCCTGATGACGGAAATGAATGACATGCTGAAAAAAAGCATCAGCTGCGCCATTAAAAGGACGTATACAAAACTTACATTTCCAATATTGATGCCTTTATCCACCAGCTTCTGCGTCAGGAACGGCAGGATCAATTGAATGATGCTTCCTACGGCCAGCCCTATAAATATCTGGGTAATGTATTTCCGGTAGTTCCTGATATAGGGTATAAGACCGCGGAGACCCTTGGAGAAGTCGGTGCTTTCCTGCTCATAAAATTTTGATGAAGGCTCCAGTAATAGCACAATCCCTTCCGAATGATCATCCGCCTTTGGATTGTTTTGCCAGGCCTGGATGAATTCCTCCTTGCGATATTTTATTAACCCATGGGCAGGATCTGAAACGTAGACAATATTTCTTTTTACTTCATATACCACCAGGAAATGCCTGTCCCTCCAATACGTTATACAGGGCAGGGGAGCCTGCTTTGCAAGCGTGCCATACTTAATGGAAGCAGGCACCGTCTGAAAACCCAATGCCTCCGCCCCCTTCATTAATGACTTTATCGTGATCCCGTCCGGGGTAATATTGCAAACATCCCTTAAATGTTCCGGGCTGAAGTTGCGCCCGAAGTATTTGGAAACCATTTTAAGGCAGGCCGGACCACAATCAAATCGACCTACCTGCCGGTAAAACGGAAAACTTTTTTTCTTAAAGACCCTCATGGTTATAAAAAGTATAATGTCGTAGATTATGATTGGCAACGCCGGTCTGCGGCCCAGGAATTAGCATACGGGTCGAAGGAGCACATGTCTATCTTGTAGTATTTATCGCCTTCCTTTTTAATGTCGGTATTGCTTATGCAGGCATACCTGTATTGACAGTCCTTGCAAATTTCAATTTTATCATTCGACAGAAACCATTTTTCCTGAAATTCGCTCTTTTCAATGACGTCCCTGATCTTATCCATCCTGACATTTCCGAATGAATCTTTGTGGCTGAAATAATTTTTTAATTCGCCTTTCCGGTCGATACATACCTTCCGGTTAAGCCCTGAATTATAGGTCAACCCTTCCGAAAAAACCAGGTCGTTCGGCAGGAATCTTCCTATCCTTATCTCTTCGCCGTGCGTCGTGCGTATATCTTTTTTAAAATAAATAATTTTTTTGTCGAACAGTTCATTTTCATGTGCAATGACCTTTTCCTCCGAAGCAGCATACACCATGATCCTCCGGACCCTGGGCTGTAAAGCTATCAGTGTATAGATGTCTTCGTTGCTGGTCGACGGGGTGTAAGGGATCAGCAGTTCTATATGGCTGATCCGTGTACCTTTAAAGGCCCTGACTATCCGCTCGGATTCCGTATTGGGCAACGGGGCTAAGATCCTTATCTGTACCGCCTTACAGGCCAGGGAGCTCAATTGGCTGACGACATTTTCAAAGTCGAATTCCTCCATGCCTTCCAGCTCTATGATGGAGTTGGTGATAAAGTTGGGCGATTCCCAGGTGAAATCAATATCCGGGAAAGAGGCCGGGTCTTCCGTATAGAACCCGATCTCTTTTTCGACAAACCTGTTAAAAAAGGCGTCGATCAACGGGTCTTGCTCATTATTGTATGCTTTTTTTATACTCGCGACATCCATTTCCTTCGCCATCCCGAGCAGCTCCAGGAAATCATTCGGCAGGTCGTAGAAAGCCGAACGTTCAAGGTCGTAAATAATACTGCACGACGACCCCTTTACTACCATACAACAGGCAAACAGCTTGAACCAGGTATTCGAAATGCCGTCCATTAAAGGATATTTGAGATTGATTTATAAAAAGGGGTTATCAGGTAGCTGTCTGTCTCGTGGAAATCGCTTTCCACGGTTAAGACCGTGAAATCCTTCTTTCCTGCCGCCTGCCCCACCAATAAAAAATAATTTACCGGTAGTTCGGGTCGTAAAGCATCGGGTAAGGGTTGTTTCTCCGCAATTTTCTTATTGCTGTTCATGCTCATTATGAATTAAAAATTCCGCTATTTTTTTATCGAGACGATAGTTACAGGGCATAGAGGTCATACCATACTGACCGACAGGATTGACTTCCAAAAAAACCAGACGGCCGTTCTTTGTCCTGACGATATCCAGTGAACCCGTATTATACCCCAACTCTTTCATTAATCCGCCAATCCTGGTCTCCAGCATTTCAGGAAGCTGGTAGGGGACATTCCTATTATTCGTATACTTCCGGAAATCCACCTTTGTCTGGCTATCCATTTGGGAAAAGATTGCCATGGAATAACATCTGCCATCCAAAAAAAACACGCGTATGTCAATTTCCTTGTCCAGCTTCTCCTGGAAAAGGGAATAAAAGAAGGTGTCCGGAATGGATCCAAAGATCTCAGGAGTGATCTCTTCCGTAAACTTCGAATACTCTTCTATTTGCCCGGCGGGGAAGCCGTTGCCTTTCCCCGGGGAACTGTTGTTCTTCCCGGAGAACGCGATGGCCTCCCATAACGACTTCGTAATGACGGAGCCATGTCTTTTTATAAAGGCATCCAGGTCAGGCTTTGCGTCGGTAACGAGGGTAGCCGGAATGTCTATTCCGTGTTTTTTGGCGATGGTCAGGGCCTCGATCTTATTCGGTGAAGGCATTTGGAAGTTGCCGAGTAATTTTTTGTTATAGGTTATGCAGGCATATAACCCTTTTTTGCCAGCCGTATACTCCTGATCAAGGTTCCTGATGATATCTTTATAAAATGTCTCCTTACTGATCCCGGCAAGAAAATTTGCCGGCAAACGGCAAGCACCATCCCGCCTGTACCAAACAGAGGTGATGGTCTCAACGTTTATGTTCTTACTTTGATTTAAATTAAAGGAAAGCTCGTCATTGCCAATCTCAAAGCTCATCCGGGAGCCATGGGACAGAAGATCTTCTCCATTGACCCTACAGAACGTGCTCCCTTTGTAATGGAGCCAATCCAACACCTTATCCGTAGAGGCTTCATTCGATTTCGATATGATCAATACCATACTTTAGGGGTCACCCGTAAAAAAAACTAGAAAATCAATAGCCAATCTTCTAGTTTTTCATTTTAAATTTCATTACAACCAAGGGGGGACAAACTCACCCGAAATTACCAGCCCGGTGAGCTGTTGCAGCGGCAGCTTATCAGCCGACAGCATCGTAGTTATCCAGAAAATGGTCATTGGGGTCCCATATCTGGGAAGGGTTCTCGTCCGGATGACAGTCTGCAGCCGCATCTCCCAGCAATTTGTCGATCTCATTGCTGTTCTCCAGCTTATTCAATTTAAAATCTTCCAGTGTCAGCCTTTTTACGGTTTGCATAACGCTAATATTTATAGTTAGTTAATAATCCTAATGTAAAAGGTATTTTTTAGACTTCCGTCAGGAATTGATACTCGCGCACCAATCGACGATAACTGCAGCATCTTGGAAAATAAGTGCACTTCCCTTTCCTGTCCTTGTCCTTGCTTTTACTTCCGAAAGGGGAATGAGCCCCGGTTTCCGGAGGAAGAATGAGTTATTTGCCTATTTTTATTGCGCTCCTAACTATTGAACATTCGGAAAATGATCCAGATCAATGAATTAAGCAGGATTGGCTTTGGCGCATACAGAGCCGCCATCGACAATGAAGAGAACGAGAGCGCACTTCGTCTCGCCATTCAGTGCGGATGTAATCTCATCGATACAGCCGCCGGCTATGGAAATGGGAATTCGGAAAAATTGATCGGCAGGGTCTTGCAGGATATCCAGGATGAAAAAATATTTGTCATAACGAAGGCGGGCTACATCGGCAGCAGCGATCTTCACCTCTTGCAAAACCTGAACAGATCCGGGAAAGGTCTGTCAGACCTGGTGAACCTGCCGGGCAATTTTAAACATTCCATACATCCTGATTACCTGGAAGCTCAAATAGCCATCTCCCTGCAACGATTGCACCGCAAATATATCGATGGCTTTCTCCTGCATTCCCCCGAGTATTATTTCGATCAAAAGAATATGTCTGCTGACACGGGGGAGTACTATAGAAGGATCGGTAAGGCATTCGAGTTCCTGGAAGAAAAAGTCAAAAAAGGAATGATCAGGTATTATGGCGTAAGCTCGAATACGCTGCCCCTGTCCGGTAACGCCAATGCGACGGATCTGGCAGAACTATTGAAAATTTCCTCCCGGGTGTCCGGAGCACACCACTTCAGGCTCGTCCAATTTCCATTCAATATCATTGAACGGGGTGCAGGCGAGCCATCCCCTATTACTAAAAAAAGTTTGATCGAGCTCGCAAAGGAGCACGGGATAGCGACTTTCTCTAATCGTCCGCTGAATGCCAATTCCGGTGCCGGGGCCCTGAGACTAGTCATACATGATCCCGGGAAGCTTGAGCTGAATAGTGCGGCTGATGGGAATGTCCATGACCGGTGTTTCGCTATTATTGAAGAGCAGCTGAAAAGATCAGGCGGCGGATCGGATATTTCCGAATTTCCTATGGTTGCCTACTTAAAGGACAATTGGACGGGTATACCGCACGAAGGAGCTTTTAAAAGCCTTTTCTATCGGTCGTTCTATCCCTTTATAGCCTCGCTGTTCAATAATGACACGCCCAAAGAAGCCATGAGTGCTTTCCGGGAATTTGAGGCCATCGCATGGAAATATCATTTAAGAACGGCGTCCGCCAGGGCAATTGCCTGGATGGAATCGAATAACCTGAAAAGATTATTGCCCACCGCCTCCTCGCAATCTTTACCGGCCAATCTATGTAAGGAATACTTACGGCTGGGGATCGATCATGTGCTGGTGGGAATGCGAAAGCCTCAATATGTAAATGAGCTTAAGCATCTCTTTCCCCCGCCTGAGCGCTGACTATTGCCAGATTTTTTTGGTAATATGAATTTAAGAACTGTACCTTTATTGCTCCATAATCTTCAAACCTCGTCCCCGTACAGGGAATCATCAATGTTCTTCCTTATTGAATTGTTTTTTTGAACCCAAAAATAAAGGAGGTTTTTATGATTGCTCGTCTTACTTTTTTCGGCGTCCGGGCAAACGATGTTGAAGACGTCAAGAAAATTTACAATGAAGAATGCGTTCCCGTAATTAAAACGCAGAAAGGAAATGTCGGCGCATGGCTCCTGGAGCCCACCAGCCCCGATGACGACTTCATTTCCCTAACCGAATGGCTTTCTATGGCTGATGCTGAAGCTTATGAAACCAGCGGCACATACAAATCACTGGTCGATAAGTTGAAGGACAGGTTCAAGGGTAATTCTGTACTGAAAACCTATACTGCTGCAGAAACTAAAATTGTAGCAACAGCCTGATCACAAGGCGCTTTACAACTTTTCCAGCAGAAGGGTCTGCCTGTACCCGTCCCCGCCGATGACGGTGAGGTAATAGATGCCGGCGCTGAGCCCTGTCATATCGAGGTTCAGGAAGTTGTCTCCCTGGGTAAGGTTAGCTGTGTGCCTCCATACCGGGCGTCCGAAGTCATTACGCAGGATAAGGTTTACTGTGGCTGGCCGGACGGATGAGAGGTATATGGTCCTTCCGGTTTGCACGCCCGTGCTGGGCCATGCAGAAAGTTTCCCCACGGGAGACGATGTCCTGTTGATCGCAACAATGCGGCTGTAGTTTACATTGCCGTCATCGAGGACAGTCAGCAGCCTGTAATACAACAGCCTGCCGGCTGCCTGGTCATCGATAAAGGAATATTTTGTCTGTCCCGGGTTTGCGGCTACTGTTGCGGTATTGTCAAAGGTTATGCCATTCGTTGAGCGCTGTATTGCAAAATGGGCAACCTGGCTTCCGGCATCCACCGACCATGAGAGACCGGCAGAGCCGGCACCGGCAGGGGTCACCGAAAAGCTCAGCAGGGATAAGGCGAGGGTGAAGGCCGATCCTTCATAAGCACCAATATTCGCGTTTGTATTACCTGTATAAGGTCGATGGACGTCCGCGATATCATCCACAGGATAGGTGCCATTGTTGAAATCCGCTGCAGGCGAGCCGCTGCCAAGATGGAGGCCATCATCGGTTGTGGCCCAGATGCCGTCGCTGCCTGTATAGCTGCCTGTGTTATAGAATAAAGGGTCGGTATGTAAATTGTTGGCGATCGAGCCTCCGGAAATGCTAAGTGCGGCCTGAAAGTCATTGTATTTGACCTTGAAGCCCGTGGTCGAGCCGCCGCCTATGGCGAATCCGTCCGGGATATTACCCCAGGTGATATTGCCGAAGTATTTGGGGCCGGCGCCGCCGATATCATAGATGCCGGCGCCTGCGGTTGCGCTGTTATTGTAAAAAGTGCAGGCTTCTACTGTCTCGCCTGTGCTGTTGTCATAATACCCGCCGCCAAAGCCGGTGCAGGAATTATCCACGAACACACAGTTGATGATGAATCCAGTCTGGGAGTTGTGATAGATGGCGCCGCCATTCGAGCTTGAGCCCTTGGCGATATTGGCCTGGAAGACGGAATTGCTGTCATAGGCGGCCGCATTGTCCCATATGGCTGCTCCATTGGCTCCGTTGGTTACATTGGCCAGGAACCAGCAGTGCGAAAGGGTCGGATTGGCTCCGCTGACATCTTCATAGAGTCCGCCGCCGCCGCCGCCGCTGGTGGCTGTCGCTGTGTCATTGGACACCGTATCATAGGAGAGGGTAGGACTGCCGCCGACGATGTACATCCCGCCTCCGGCAGGTGCGATGTTATTCGAGATATGGCTGTTGCTCACGGTAAAAGTATTCCCGCTGGCACAGCCAAAGCCCCCGCCAAATACAGAAGCTGTATTCCGGGAGAAGGTGCTATACCGGATGATAAAGCTGGAGTGGCCGTTGCTCAAAAAACCACCGCCATAGGATTTCGAAGAGTTCCCTGAAAAGGTACAGTTGGCCAGGGTATCACCTGAGCCGCTGTTGGCGTAAAAACCTCCGCCGCCGTTGTTGGCGGCTGTGGCGTAGGCCGTGTCGCCCACAAAGCTGCAGTTGTGGAAGGGAACGTTGGAGAGGGTATTGAGGGCTGCACCGCCGCCATTGCCTGCTGCCGAGCAGGTGTCGAACGCGCAGCTGCTGAACAGGTAGGTGCCGCTGTTATATAAATAGACTCCGCCGCCGTCATTGGACGAGGAGTTATGAGTGAGGGTGCAATTGGTGAAAGTGGCTATTGTGCTGGTCGAAAATACTGCACCGCCCTCGGAGGTAGAACTGTTGGTTGAAAAAGTACATCCGATGAAGCTGGCTGTGCCGCCGTTGCAGAAGGCAGCTCCTCCGCCGGTAGTGGTGCTGGCAGCGACTGTAGTGGAGTTGGATTTGAAGGTACAGTTGGAATAAGTGACGTTGCCACTGCCCGTGATATATACACCGCCGCCGTTGCTGGCGGCAGTATTGGACATGATGGTACAATTGGAATAAGTGACTGTGGTCGCTGAATTGTAAATACCCGCACCGGTGCTATACTGCCCGGCTCCATTGGCATATCCGTTTTTAATGGTAAATCCGTCAAGGATGGTGATGCCCGTATTGCCCGAAGAGACTACCACGTTGTAGGAATTATCCGTGCTCAACCCGGCTGTACCTATGTCACCTGAAAGAATGGTGATATTAGTGGAAGCGTTCCGCTGGCTCAGCAGTGTTTCTGTCCCCGTGAATCCGCCGTAGACGGCCACTCCGGTCTTCAGGACAAAAGCGATGGTACGGGTAGTCGTGGTGGTAGGATAATATGTAGTACCCCCGGCGCTGCCTACTACCCAGACCTGGTCGCCGGAAGCGGCTCCAGCGATGATGGCTGCAAGGCTTGTCGATGCTGCGGCATTGACCCAACTACCGCTGCCTGTGCCTATGCCGCCTGGCTTCACATACCATGTGGTCGCTTCTGCCCTCATGCTTACGAGCAGCAGGAAAGGAAGAATGAAATAACTACGTGTGTGTACAAAAAGCCGTGACAGGCATGCTATTGCTTTCATCGAAATTGGATTTTCAGTTTAAAAGGGATTCGGGGAACCTCCGACATTTGACGGAGGTTGTACTTAAGTGTTATTCAATAAATACGTAAGTAAAATTATATACACTATTGTTTAAATGCAAGCCTGTAAAGGGTTTTAGCATAATAAATTATTACGATGTGTCATATGCGTTATAGATAAATACCTTATCGGGATTTTGTGTCTGCAAAAATTGCCGACGTTGTAGGAGTATGCATTTACCACATATCTCAAATTATGTGGACGGCGGGCAAAAGAAATTGTAAAATGGGCTGTCAAACCTCATCCAGGTTAAACGGCAGTTTTCGGATCCGTTTACCCGTTAGATCAAATATTGCATTGCAGAGGGCGGGTGCGAGGGGAGGAAGTCCTGGTTCGCCGACGCCACCGGCCTTTTCGTCGTTGTCGATAACATGTACCTCAATTTCGGGAATTTCGTGTATCCGCGGCATTTGGTAGGTATCGAAATTCCTTTCGACCGCCATGCCGTCCCTGAAGTGAATATCGTGTTTTGTTGCGGCGCCAAGGGCCATAACGATGCTGCCTTCCACCTGTTGACGGATGATGTCGGGGTTGACATACCAGCCGCAGTCCATCAGGGCAATGACTTTGTCGATCCTTATCTTCCCATCGGGTTTACGGGAAACTTTCACCACTTCGCCGACGATGCTGCTGAAGCATTCGGTGATGGCTATCCCCCAGCCCGTGTTCTTGCCACGGGTTTTCCAGCCGGAGAGGGTGATCAGCTGATCGATGAGGGCCTGGTAGCGATCGTTATCAAGGTGCTGGCGGCGGAACTCCAGCGGGTCTTTACCTGCGGCATGGGCCATTTCGTCGATGAAGGACTCGTAGGCGAAGCCGTTTGTGGAAGCATATACCGAGCGCCACCACATGACGGGGATCGGAGACGCGGTAGGAATATCGGAGAAACTATAATTGCCAAAGCCGTCGTAGTAGGGTTTGCAAAGGCCGTCGAGGGTGTCGCCGTTGTAATTGTGGAGGTCGGCGCCGGGATTTTGGAGACTCATGTTCTGGGTGGCTGTCTTTGTCTGGAAGGCGTCGACATGTCCTTCCTTGCTGAGGCCTGCCTTGCAGGCATAGACGGCGCCTGGGCGGAAGGGACCCTGGCTTATATCGTCTTCGCGGGTCCATACTACCTGGACCGGGGCTTTGACGGCCTTTGAGATAACGGCTGCTTCATGGGGGTAGTCGAGGAAGGCTTTGCGGCCAAAGCCGCCACCGAGGAAGGTCATATTGACTGTGACCTTTTCGAGGGGTATGCCCATCCTCTGACTGAGATCGGACTGGACCCAGTCGGGCCCCTGTATCGGTCCCCATATCGTGATGGCGTCGTCCTTTACGTCGGCAATGCAGTTGAGAGGTTCCATACAAGCGTGGGCCTGGTAAGGAGCTTCATAGACGGCTTCGAGCTTTGTGGGCGCTTTCTGGAAGGCCCGGTCGAAGTCACCACCGGTGCGGTCGTTGAGACCGGGCTTTTTCAGGTCTTCGTGCATGCGGGCGAAGAGCTGTTCGGTGCTGACGTGTTCGAAACCGGAATCGTCCCATTCGACTTTTAGCAGTTTACGGCCCTCCATGGCGGCCCAGAGGTTGTCGGCGACGACGGCGACTCCTTCGAACATGTTGTCGAAGACGGTTCGTTTTACGATGAGGACCTGACGAACACCGGGGATCGTCTTTGCATGGGAATCGTCGAAGCTTTTGACCTTGCCGCGGATACGGGGGCTGCGTTCGACGATGGCATAGAGCATGCCGGGTAGTTTTTTGTCGATGCCGAATATGGCTGTGCCGTTTGTTTTTAAGGGGATATCCTTTCTTGGCAGCGGCTTGCCGATAATCTTATAATTTTTTCTTTCTTTTAGTTGTATGTCCTTTGGCGGCTGCAATTTTGCGGCGTCTTCGACGAGATCGCCGTAGGTAAAGGACTTGCCGGAGGGTTTGTGGAAAACCTTGCCATTCTCGGCGTAGCAGTCACTTTGTTGCACCGCCCATTTTTTCGCGGCGGCTTCGATGAGCATTTCGCGGGCGGAGGCGCCGATGCGGAGAAGATGTTTATAGGAGCTGCGGACGGTGGAACTGCCGCCAGTGACCTGGTCGCCGTATTTCTTTTTATTGCCCGGGGCGGAGAGGATGTTAATCTGGTCCATGGCGACTTCAAGCTCTTCGGCGATCATTTGCGGGACGACCTGCCAGGAGCCCTGGCCCATTTCCGCGCGGTGGTTGAGGATCGAGACCTTGCCGGTCTTGTCGATGGATATCCAGGTCATCAGTTCGATGGCTTGGGGGAGGACGCCTCCTGAGCCGTTGATGACTTTGGGGCCTGAGCCGGGATTGCAGCCGGGCAGGTAGGCTCCAAGGACGAGTGCGATGCCGGAGAAGCCTGTATTCTTTATGAATTGACGGCGGGATTGCAAAACTCTGGGTTGCATGGTTGTTAGTTGAGTGTGGAGGCCGGTTTGATAGAGGCAGCGGCTGTTTTTATGGCTTTGCGGATACGGGGATAGCAGCCGCAGCGGCAGATGTTACCCTGCATGGCCCTGTCGATGTCCTGGTCGTTGGGACGCGGATTTTTGCTGAGGAGGGCTGCCGCGGCGAGGATCTGGCCGCTTTGGCAATAGCCACATTGGGGGACCTGTTCGGCGATCCATGCTTTTTGCACCGGATGGGAGTTGTCGGATGATAGTCCTTCGATGGTGGTGATGGGTTGACCCACAACGGCGGATGCCGGAATGGAGCAGGAGCGGATGGGGTTGCCGTTGAGCAGGACGGTGCAGGCGCCGCATTGAGCGATGCCGCAGCCGAACTTCGTGCCGGTGAGGCCTATGATCTCCCGGATGACCCACAGAAGCGGCATCTTTTCATCAGCTTCGACGGGAGTAGCCTTCCCGTTTATATTGAGTGTATATTTCGGCATGGCAGGGTGGCTTTGGTATAAAAGAAAGTTACCGAAAAAAAGGCAGGCAGGAAAATAATTTACGGGAACGGCGCGTCTCCGGCGCAAAATATCTTACTTTAATAACTGATTAAACAGTTTTAAAGAATGTCCCCACTTGAACATTTACAATCAATGACTGGCTTTGCCTGGGGCAAGTTCGGCCCCAACATCGACAAGGCTGTTCGGCACCAAACTGAGCTGATATGGGGATTCGAAAAAGGAGGAAAACAGTCCAAACCAGACAAGGCGGACCATCAAAACAAGAAGGGAATTTTGTCAAGATTATTTGGGCGTTAGATGCGAGTCAATGAAATCATTTAACCTCAAGCTCCGACTTATCTATTACCCTTTTTTACTGATCGCTACCGTATTTATTGTTGCCTATTCAATTTTAAATGGATGGCTAACCATCGAAACGACTACGATCTCCCTGAAAGAGCCCGTGACCGACCTGTGGCTTCCGTTAGTGTTGCCTTTCATCCTGTCGGCCATTTGGCTGCAACCAAGAATAAATTTATTAAACCTTAAAGCCAGGCGTGCAAAGAATCTTCCTTTATTATACTTAATGATCGCAGGCTTCACCATCGGTGTACCTACGTTTCTTTTACAGGGTTACATGCGAACCGCGATGGGAAAACTGACACCGCTGCAATCGATCAGCCAGATCAGGGAAAACAAGCTAACAAAATACTACACCGCTAAAAATGTTTACATTGACACCTCTCGTGCATCCTTTAAGTATATCGCTACGGTAAGCGGTAAAAATAATCAATATCTGAATTTTTCTATTTATATAGCTTGTCCGATGTTTGACAAGAAGCCGGTGATAGATGTTTCACAGGACGAAAGCGTAAAAATCTCTCCGGCAGAGGGAACAGCCACTCCACTTTCAAAATCTACAAAAAACAAGAGCGACGGAGATCGTGGTCAGGAGAAAAGGGACCGAACAAGCGATCTGTTGCCGCAGGCATGGGCATGCGTAAAATATACAAAACAGGTTAGCAACCGCCTTAGTAAATTGGAGGAAAAACAAAACTGGGATGCCTTTGTGGATACTACCCTGAATGATTTTAGCCATAAAGATTTCACCCGACTTGTCTACCTTGATTGCATAGGAAATACTGATGATCGTGACTATTATGAAAAAGATATCATTAAGAACCCTTACATTACTACGATCCCGGGTCCTTTATTGCTCCTGGAGCCAAGGGTTACCTCTTTTGAGGCCAGGAATGGACATAAATTGGGGTGGGTATTTGGCGCATTTGGGATTGGGGCTCTTATATGGCTGATCATGCTGGCTATTCCAAAACTGAATGAATTCGCTGTAGAAAAGAGAAGAGAAGGCGATGACCTGAAAGAGGCCTGACGGAAAATAATATTAAGAAAGTGTATAGTTGTAGCCGGGTGAGGCACTATATTCTCGGGGACTTCAAGATCATCGTAATAATTGTAATCATTAAAAACCCTAATATTTTGATATGGCGTTCCAGTCTTACCCAGCAAAATGGGTCGTTGGTCTTTAACGTTAAAATATCGACCAAAAAATTCTTTAAGAGTTACCTCTCCAGCATCATCCAAGGTCAAAGGATGAAAGGTTACTTTAAAGTAGTCATCTCGGTTTGTATTTGAAGTACTTGAAAGTCGTTTAAAATAGGCATCATTGTGCTCTGCCAGGCTTTCCAGTGTTTTTTGAGCGGTCATCAAATGAGCTTCCTTCTGCGATGTGGCACCCGCTATATTAAATACTTTAAAATCCATTACGCCACCCATTTCGGAATAGGTAGAAAGCATTTCGGTTATATCAGATTTATGGGTCATAGGTCTGGGCACAGGGCGGACTATACCAACCCTGTATATATAGTATTAATTGCAGCCTTCAAATTGGGAATATCATTGCGAATGACTTGCCAAACTAAATTTGAATCCACTCCAAAATATTCATGAATTAGAATATGCCGCATCCCAACAATTTGCTTCCATTCAATTTCTGAGAAAAGAGCCTTGGTTTCTGGGGTAATATAATTAGCTGCTTCCCCGATGATTTCAATTTGTTTAATAGATGCAAAACGCATCATTGAATTTGCAAGAAAGTCCTTAAATTCTACATTTGTTGTATAAACCTCTATTTCAGCGATGGCATCGAGAATATGTCCAAACCTCTCTTTATCGCCAATTTTACCTCTCATTTATTCATGCTTGTATTAATAGAAGGAAGTTAAGCATGAAAGGGAGATTTGAAACTGGAAGAGTCATAAATCAATTTCTTATCCTTATCGATATACGGCAATAACCGCTTAGTTATGGCTTGAGAAGAAACCAGATCAACAGATTTTTGCAACTGTTGCTCCAGATCCAATTTCATTTGCACGAACCCCAAGCCAATGTGCTGAGAATAATCCAGGTCAACTAATATATCTACATCGCTGTCATTGTCGGCTTCATGCCTTGAATAGGAGCCGAATAAATAAGCCTTTAGGACTGGCTTACCAGCAAAATAGTTCCTAATGATCTGTATATCCTTCTCTTTCAAATACATAATACAAATTTATCCAAATTTTCCGATTTAATCCAGCCATTTCTTGCTGATATCTGAATAGAGACAACTAAGAACAAAATCGCTGATTTTCAATAAATCTCTTATGAAAAGGCACGAAAGCGCCCGCCCTTGATTTATATGACGCTCCCCATCCGGGATTACCGGAGTCGGCCGTCCAGGGCGCGGAGGTAATCCCGCCCTCTCCGCAATCTGTTAAAAACTAGCTACTTATTTTTTCAAGTATTCTGCGGGTTATTTCATCAATTGTGCCTGTTCCATCGATAACAGCTACTTGAAGCAGCTCACTCATATACTCTATCGCCGGAAGGGTGGAGGTTTCAAAAACCTGAACTCTTTTCAAGTGAATCAGCGGGTCCTTGTCATCTTCTCTAATAGAAGCTTCCGCTCTTTTAGCCGCTCTTGCCAAAAGCTCAGCCTTAGGCACGTCAATATTGATCACCAGGCTTATTTGCTTATGTTTGGAAGTCACTAATTCTATCAAATCGTCTACTTGTGCTTTTGTTCGGGGATAGCCGTCCAGTATAATCCCTTTTTTGCCTTTATTTTCATCAATAATTTGGCCGAAAAGATCTTTCATAATCATGTCCGGAACCAGATCGCCTTTCTCTTCGAACTTTGACATGATCAAACCGATTTCGGTTCTATTCAATTTCTCCTGCCTGCATTTTTCACCCGTTGAAATATGATCATAGCCCATTACCCTGCTTAAAACCTCGCATTGAGTACCCTTACCTGAATAGGGAGGGCCAGTAACAATTATAATTTTCATTCAAGCATTTTTTTCATGCTCAAAAATAATGATTGTATCTTGTTTAACGCTTAGATAATCTATCTATGGAATCATATCAAAAAGCCTACTTGTACAAGAGGATAGCAGTAGCAAAACTATATATGGATGACCATTTTTGCGAGAAATTGGACCTGGTTAAAATAGCCGAAACCGCGAATTTCTCCAAATACCATTTTTTCAGGCTATTCAAGGAAATATACGGCCTGACACCGCTGAATTATTTGACATCAAAACGTATCGAAGAATCCAAAAAACTGCTTTCCGGAAGTCTCACGATTATTGAAGTAGCTCATCAGGTCGGTTTCGACAGCCCTACGTCTTTTTCGGCAGTATTTAAAAAGCATACCCGGATTACTCCTTCCCATTTTAAGTATACAATGACACAGGAAGCGTTACAAAAAGGCGCAAACCCTTTCTTGTTTGTACCAGGCTGCTTTGCCCAAAGTAGGGGGTGGTTGAAAAATAGCAATATCGAAGAGCCCGTTTAGCTGCAGAATCGTTTTTTTTGCAGTAAAAAGCGGTATGATCTCCAGGATGACGCATTTTACGATCAATGTGATCGATCAGCAGCGGGCTATTGATTTTTACACAAATAAGCTGGGTTTTAAGATAGTTACGGATGTTCCTATGCCGGGAGGAGACCGTTGGATCACGGTTTGCCCTCCTGAACAACCCGATATAGAAATTATTCTATCACCGCTTACCCGGGGAAGGTTAACCACGGAAGAGATCGGGCAATGGAAAACCCTGGCCGAAAGCGGTTTCTTCGGGGTGGGCCTTTTTACGGCCAAAGACATCTATGCAACTTATGAAGAGTTAAAACTAAAAGGCGTAGAATTTAAAAAGGCGCCCACCAGGGAACCCTATGGATTGGAGGCTATTTTAAAGGATGATTCGGGAAATTGGTTTTCACTGGTACAACTACATTGATATGAAAACAATGCTGCATCTCGAAGAAAAAAACGCTCTGATAGCGCGCATTACAGCTTTGACCGGTACGGAAAAGCCGTTATGGGGAAAAATGAATGTTTCGCAAATGGTGGAACATTGCATTCGCTATGAAGAAATGATGGCCGGGGATAGCAAAATTAAACGTGGATGGTTGGGATACCTGTTCGGGAAAATGGCCCTGAAGAGTATGATCGGGGACGATAAGCCATTAAGGCATGGTATGTCGACGCTTAAGGAGTTGACAATTGAAGAAGCAAATGGAGACTTTGAAAAACAAAAGGGAAGATGGATCGGCTTGCTGAAGGGGTATGAGCATCCCGGGGCTACAAAATATATCCACCCCTTTTTTGGTAAGATGACAAGGGAACAAACGGGCAGGCTGTCCTACAAACATACCGATCATCATTTAAGGCAGTTTGGTATGTAGCTCGGAAAAGATTTCTCTCCTTTGAGCAGAAAGGGGCAAACGCTCAAAAGAGTGTCCGCCCCTTCCATCCATGATCAAAACTTATATCTCAAAGAGATTTTAAAGCTTCTTCCAAGTAATGGGCGCGCCAGAAATATATATTGACCTGCTGCGGCGCTTTGGATCTCACCCTGGCGCGGATTTCCTTCTGTAAGCCCTAAGGAGTTGGTAAGGTTATCAATAACTCCAAAAATTGAAATTTCATTGGTAACTTTTACCTGAGCATCTATATCGACTTTCGTATAGCCTGGAAGCACCTGGGAATTGGCAACATCTGTATAGCGTTTTCCTTCGTATTCTACCGGGGCTTGTAAGCGAATGCGGTTGTGAAAAAGATTGAATCCCGGAACAGCCCTGACGGAGACCTGCGGCACCCTGATAAGCTTATTGCCATTGTAATTGTACTTCTGCGTTAGAACCCCTCCGGAAACAGCGTCTGCAACCAGTCCCTGGTATTCTCCATGCTGCAATGTCGCCGTAGCTGAAACATCAAACCATTTCACCGGATATATGCTGCCCTCAAATTCAAGACCGAATGTCTCTGTGTTTGCCATGGCGTTTACTGTGGTGAATCCGTTTAAGGTACTGACTGTATTTGTAAAACCGACGTTATGGTACTTTGTCCAGAACCCTGTACCATATAATGAGAACAGCCTGCGGGCGTATTTGATCCCAAGTTCGCCGAGATCCATTGTCTGGGTAACAGGTGTCGCATTGACATTGTTATAGTAAGTGGCAAATCCGGGAATTCGTGCCGCGGAAGTATACCTGCCGAAGAGACCCATATTGTCTGAAAGTTGATAGTCTGCTCCCAATGTCCAGGTAGTGTAGTCAAAATGGTGGTTATAGCCCTGGAATATTCCAGTCCCGGCTGTTATCTGGGATGTCGCATAAGTACCTAAGTTTACAGTTTTCGATTGTCCTACAACCCCATCCGTTTGGGTGTATTCCCAACGCAATCCGCCATCGATACGGAAGGCAGGTGTTACCTGCCATTCATCACTGACATAAAGTGCATTGGTTGTCTGTTCACCGTTGGCATCTGCCCACTCGTATCCATATTGCGATACGCCATTATCGGAATAGGTGTGTACTATCTTTCCACTGTCATTCAGGGCTACAATATTCAGCAATCTTGAATTATTTTGAACGTCCAGATATACCTTGGAAGAATATCTGGAAAAATTTTCAGAAAAGTGAGCGTAATAGTATCCAAAGTTAAAATCGTGCCTGGATGAACCCGTATAAAAAACATGCGAAAGATGAAGATCGTTTGTAACTTCTGTAACAGGCATTGTGATACCTCTTAATCCACCTTGAATGACAAGGCCATTGCCGTTTTGGCTGGCATTATTAAATAATGTACCTGTAGTTACATATTGGAAACCCAATTTTGTTGCGCCGGGGGCTTGCGACAAAAGGCCTGATTGGGCTCTATAAAATGAATCGGCGGTTAATAGATTAAGCGCAAATAAACCGTTGCGTTGGGTTTGCGTATTATCGTAACGGAGTGAATTCTTCAAAATCCAGCCATTAGAAAATTCAGTCTGGAATTTGGCTGTTACCTGGCTTCTGTTTACGGCTGTTCCAACCGTATTATCATAATGGTAAAGACTGTTGTCTCCCTGGATCATGTTCATTCTTTGCGTTTCGGCGCCGGCGATTACTCCGTAATTACCATCGAAACCCGACACGGCTACTATTTTTCCTTTACTGTTATAGGTCACAGGGTAATCTGTATAAAACATCACATCATCATTTAATTGTTTAAAGTCAATATTAAAGGATGATTTCTCCCAGCTCTTGCCGAGTGAAGCCCTGATCTGTCCGCCATGATTACCGGTGTAACCAGGGTTACGCACCCCTGTCCCTGTACGGTAAAAACCTCCGGCGGAAATTTTCCATCCGTCACCTATAGGAGCTCCAATCCAAAAATCTTCTCTGTTAAGATTATAATCTCCCATGGTCACCTTAAAAATACCTTCTGTTTTATCACCGACGGCACGGGGAATATAGTTTACTGCTCCTGCCGGTGCATTTGAATAAAAGACGGATGAAGGACCGCCGCGAACAACTTCGATAGATTGAATGGTCTCATCAAAACGAAATGCCTGGTCTGCATTCAGGTAGCCTAAAGCCGGGTCATGTTGTATGGGAATTCCGTCCTCCAACAACTGAATTGACCCGAAGCCATCCACAGGAACCCCCCTTGCCCGTACGTTACCGCTCGCTTCACCTCCGGACGCCTCCACCCAGAAGCCCGGTACTGATTTTAAAGTCTCTGTAACACTTGTAGGCGCCTGTAAGCTAAGCGCATTATAACCAATGCTGGTAACTGAATAGCTTGTTTGAAGCTTGGTGCGGTTTAGGGCTCCTGCGCGCCCGGTAACAATAATTTCATTTAAACCGTTCTCTACCGCCTTTAATTTAATCACCAATGATATGTCAGCGTCGGATTTTATGTCATATCCGGATAGTGTTTGTGTTTGAAAACCTACATGTGAAACCACAAATGAATAAGGGCCTCCTGCAGGCAAGTCGTGATAACTGAAAATACCCAAAGAATCTGTTTGTGTCGAACTGGTTGCGCCGGTACTTTGGTTTTTTGCAATAACTGAGGCGTAGGTAACAGGTTGTCCTCTTTCGTCATTGACCTGCCCTTTTATTTTATTGCCATTTTGCGCATTGGCAATCAGCTGAATATGACAGCACACTGCCAATAATAGTATCCACGGAAGCTGCCAGGTTTTGGTAATTGATCTCATAAAGTAAACTTATTCTTAGCTATGAAGATTTTGTTTCTTTATTATACGCATTGTGTGAATCGTCCACTTACTGGTAATATTAATTTAATTTGAACTGGCAGTACGACTGGTCTCCGGGTTACCCGGGATGAGGCGTGAGTAAGATGATTTATAGATTAATTGCCTATAATAAGGCTATCACCTTGTTTATGTAAGCCGAAGTTATTCAGCAGCGCAATGCTTTGGAGTATATGATAAAGCGAGTCTTTTTTGTCTATTTTTCCAATGAATGACCGGTTGCCCAGTTCCGCTTTGTTATATATTATTTTTGTATTGTATATGATCCCCAACTGGTCAAATACCACATCGAGAGCGTAGTTGTTGAAGACGTAACGATCATCTTTATCTTTTTCAAGATGTAAAATGCGGGCCGATAGTGAATCGTGAAAGATGCCTTTTGAGGTTACACTAGGGGCTGTATTGACGACAGTAGATCCCTTATTTACCTTTTTAAATATAAAAACATCTCCGGGACTAAGGTAATATTCATTTTTATTGTCCTGTTTGGAGGAGCCGGAGATCTTTACCATTACCTTTCCTTCATGTAAGATTACTTTTGCAGCATTATTTGCTTCAAAAGAGTTTACCGTGAAACGAGTGCCCAGGACAGTAATTAAAACAGCATTGCTGATGACGGAAAAGGGCCTGGCGACGTCTTTAGCTATGTTAAAATTGGCTTCGCCATTTAATATTACCTCTCTTTTTAAAGAGCTAAAGTTTTCGGCATAAGAAAGTGTGCTGTTTGGCGACAGCTCTATCGTAGAACCGTCGCTTAACGCAAACGTTATTTTTTGGAGGGTATTATTGAAAATATTCTTTGTTTTTGCAACCGGGGAAGCGCTGGTTATACTTGTCCTTTGCTTTTTAAAAATAAACTGCCAGGACAGACCCACAACCAATAAGACTGACGCCGCCACTGCCATCCATCTGAAATAGGGGTAATGCGCTGCAGGAGCGGTAGCGCTTTTATCTATGTTATTCCATATTTTGCCGGATATATCGGGCGATAAAGCATGAGGGGGTTGAAAGCCCTCCCATTCTTCCATACCTATATACTCCTGCAATTTAGCCGGGTTTTCTTTGAGCCATGCCTCCACGACAGCCATATCCCGGGCGTCGCATTTGCCTTCGAAAAATTTTATTATGAGTTCCTCTGTTATCAAATTCTGTTCAATTGTAATTGTTAATCGATTGCCATGCTGATATGCTTTTTTATCTGTTTCAGCGCCTTGTAAATATGCCCTTCTACCGTTTTGGAAGAAACAGACAAGGTTTCAGCAATTTCTCTGTATGACATACCTTGCTCGCGGCTCATTTCAAATACCAGCTTTCTTACAGGGGGCAAATCATTAACGGCTTCCGATATCCTCTTTTGTAATTCGGCGCCCCTCATTTTTTCATTTGTACTATCAACCCCTTTTTCAACATCCAGCACATCGAGAGGGGCAGTTACAGCCTCTTTGTTATTATACTTTCGCAAAAAATCAATAAGTGTCGTGGAGGCGATCCTGAACAACTGTGTGGAAACAGTATATTCTTCCTGCAGGGTTTGGCGGCATTGCCAAAATTTGGTAAATGCCATCTGTACTACTTCTTCGGCTATATATTCGGATTTTGTTTTGTAGAAAATGAAGAAATAAAGTTTTTGATGGTATTGGTCAAATACTTGTCTGAAGTAAAATTCGTCGCCATCCTTTAATTCCTTAATGCTAAGCAACTTTGTTAGATTTAGTCAAGTTGATACGAATATAAATAAATACTTTTGAAAATACATCGGCTTATTTATGAAAACGATATCCGGGGAAAATACTATCGCAAAGTATTCATTACAGCAGGGCAACCCGAAAGGCGATCATTTAATTGAAATGATCCTTTGCAACGGTATGGAATTTCAAAAAAGGAAAGCTGATTTTCTGACCCCGCATCGCAAGGATTACTACATGTTTATCCTTGTGCGTAACGGCAGCAGCCGGCATTGGATAGACACTACTCCGTATACTTTAAAAGGCAATACTTTTTACATTTCGTCACCCTGGCAAGTACAGGTGAAGGAACAAACAAACCCATTGGAAGGGATCATTCTTTCTTTCAGCGAAGAGTTTATAAACCTGGATGAAAGTAAAACCCTACAGCAGCTGCCGGTCATTAAAAACCCTTTCAATGCTCATGAATTTTCATTACAGGCACCGGATTTTTTATTTATTGAAGACATCCTTTTCAAAATGTGGGCGGAATATCAGGTAAAAAATGAATGGCGGTATACCATGCTGCTTTCATATTTACGGGTATTGGGCATTTACGTTAGCCGTTTGTATACTGACCAGCTCTCAAAAAGCGCCGGAACAAAAGAGCGGGTGCTGTTACAACGGTTTAAGCATTTGATCAATGAGCGCTTTTCAGAGTTGCACCAGGTGGCTGATTATGCGGAACAGCTTAGCCTGACTGCAGGCTATTTGAACGAAGTGGTAAAACAACAAAGCGGCAAGACGGCCATTGAACATATTCACGAACGCATTGTGCTCGAGGCCAAACGCCAGTTGTTGCACACCGAATTTTCTGCAAAAGAAATTGCTTACGGCTTAGGGTTTGAAGATGCCGCCTACTTTTCCCGTTTCTTTAAAAGATTGACTGAACAAACGCCGGCAGCTTTCCGGCAGGCTATCCGCGAAATGTACAATTGATGCCGGCGTAAGTGCAAGACGTTGTATGCAAAGGGCTATAGTTTTGCCCGAAACAAAGACTATGGATGCAATGTTGGAAAGCAACAAAGAGATGGTAAGAAGATTTAATTATGAATTTATTCAGGGTAAGAACGTACAGGTATTTGAAGAAACGGTACATGCTCAGTTCTTTAATCATAGCATTCCGCCGGGCGCAAATGCCGGCAAGGAAGGTGTTCTGCAATTTATGGAAATGATGTGGCAGGTCTTCCCTGACCTGGAAGTGGAAATAAACATGCAGATTGCGGAAGGAGACCTGGTAACAACCCATAAAACATTTCAGGCCACACATAAAGGTACATTCATGGGCATTGAGGCCACCGGCAAAAGGGTCAAATATAACGCAATAGATATTATCCGTATAAAAGATGGAAAAGCCATCGAGCATTGGAGTATCCGGGATAACAGCGCTTTACTTCAACAGCTGACAGACAGGTAAGTTAAACGGAAGGGATTTTTTATTATCTTGGGCGGCATGGCAGAAGACGAAATCAGAAAGCACGCCAAAACAGCCGTCAAGGCCCTGAGAGATCCGAACAGGAGCTGGAGACATAAGGCAGGCGAGGTCCTATTGGAGATCCTTATCATTATTTTCGCTGTCACCCTGAGCATTTGGTTTCACAACTGGGCCGAGAGCTGGAAGGATAGGGATGATGAAAGGGAGTTCCTGACAGGTCTCCGGGAAGACCTGCAAGCCGATGTGACGGAGATGAAGAGTGATCTCGCCGGCTACGAAAAGGGCCTGCGGGGCATCCGCTATTTCGAGCGGGTAGGCAGGGGCGAACCGCTGAACCATGACAGCCTTGCCGACTACCCCCAGCGTAACCAGCATCAATAACTGGGCTTATGGTCTTCGTCAAAGCAATTATCTTCCCTTTATTGCCAGTCATATCCAGTTCAACCAGCGCGGTGACTCCGCCAATTGGGAGGAGATCCTACGCACCTCTCAAATGCGGCTGCTGATCCAGCTGGGAGAAGGCGTCACCAATAACGTAGCTTTTTATTCCAACGCTATCGCAAAGTGCGGGGACATTATCCGGCAGATCGATGTGGAGCTGAAATAGCCGGGTGCCGCGTGGGCGGGTAGAGACGTCTGGACTACCTAAAATATAAAAACTGGATTAGTATAGTAATCCAGGAAAGCCGGATATTCGTTGTTGCAAAATCGGATAATATGGAAAGAGCGCTCACTCAACTCTATCTTCGGCTGGCCCTCGCAACAGGCTTTATCATCCTCGGATTCGACAGACTTGGGGCCTGGGGGCCATACGGTAAACCCTGGGTCAGCTGGGGCGACTGGAAACATTTCTCGACCTATGCCCATGAAGTAATGGGTTTTCTGCCCGGAGGACTTGCAGAAATGCTGGCAATCGTTGCCACCATCGGAGAGATATCCTTCGGCATCCTTTTGTTACTGGGCCTGTTCACCCGCCAGGCTGCCTTTGGCAGCGGTTTGCTCACGGGGTGTTTTGCTATCGCTATGACCATCAGCTATGGCATTACCTCTCCTATCAATTATTCAGTCTTTACCGTCAGTGCAGCAAGCTTCCTGCTCAGCACCCTGCCGGAGTATCGCTGGAGCATCGACGCATGGCGTCAGGAAAAGAGGATGGCGGTTAACCAGTTCCTTATTGTTTAATTGACCCGGCAAACTGCTGAATGTCGCTTTTGGTAAAGGTTGTAAGCTCGATGACAGTAGTGGAATGTCTTAAGAACGGAGGAACACTTTGAATCGCCTCTTCTTTGCTGCCGAAGTCATGTATGAACCAGGATTTGTGAACGCCGGATTTACAGCCCCATTGCGCATTTGCCAGTAAATGAGAGCCTGACTCGACAAACAGTTTGATTACCTGCTTACATTCGAAAGTGTTTTCCGAATGGGGAATTTCGATTAAAAAAGTTGCCATTGCTGTAGATTTTATTCGATGACTGACTATAACCCGAACCAACGGGCTTTTCTGCTGGAGCCAAAATAGGCTTTATCGATGACCAGGGCTTCAGAAGCGTTATGATGAATGCCAAAGGGTTTGGGCCCGGAGAAGAAATCGACATCGACACGCGCGACTTCCCCCTTGCCAAACTCGATATAACAGGAACCTGCGCCGGCGTAAGGTACACCGTTTTCCTTCCCGCTATAGGCCGCTATGATAGCTGCCGCAGCAGTTTTTGCAGCGCCTTCTGCAAAAACGCCTGCCTTTGGCGTCCCCACGCTGGTGACATCCCCGATGGCATAAACCTTGGGGAACTTTGTCAACAAGCTGGTCCTGTCTACGGGGATCCATCCATTCTCGGCCAGGCCGCTTCGTAACACGACATCAGGCGCCACATGTTTGGGAATGCCCAGGAACAGGTCGAAGGGCATTTCGGTCCCGTCATCCAGGACGGCGGTTCCCTGGCGAAGAGCACTTATCTTATGCTGTGGTATGAATTGAATATTTCTTTCTTCAAAAGCCTTTATCAATGCTTTCGAAGAATCGGGAGAAGGGGGAATAGGAGAGCCAAAAGGCATCACAAGACTTATCGTACAGGCATTGCGTACACCCGTGCCAGAAAGATAGTCATGCAGCATCAACGCGGCTTCACTCGGGGCAGGCGGGCATTTGAAAGGTGCGCCGCATACGCCTACAATGGCATGCCCTTTTGTAAAATGGGGGATTACGCCTCTCAGGGTTTCTGCTCCTTCAAAAGTATAGTATTCGTTACCATATTCGGCAAGGCCGGGTGTTGCAGGTATGTCATAATCAGCGCCAAGCGCCACTACGAGCACGTCGGCTGTATGAACCCCCTTTTCCGTTGTAACCGTCCTTGCCACCGGATCGATGGCTGTAACGGTTTCTTTACAGAATCGCACACCCGGTTTTTGTATGCTGCTGTAAGGGATCTTTACTGCGTCAGGTGTCTTGTGCCCAAACATAACATCCAGCTTTGAAAAGCCGAAATAAAAGGAATCGTGCTGATCTATTAAGGTAAGATCGAGCTGGTCGCCGATGGTCTCGGAAAGAATGGAGCTCAGCTCCATCCCTCCAAAACCTGCACCCAATACCACTACACGTAATTTCATTGTAGTTGTTTTTTAACTGGGTTGCGCAACCAGCCGCAAATAGGGTTTAAGGGTTTTCCAGCCGGCCGGATATTTTTCCTTTGCCTCTGCATCCGATACGGCGGGAACGATAATTACATCATCTCCGTTGTTCCAATTCACCGGCGTAGCGACTTTATGTGCTGCCGTAAGCTGCATGGAATCCAGCACACGAAGGATCTCGATAAAGTTCCTGCCGGTGGTCATGGGGTAGGTAAGGTGCAGCTTTATCTTTTTGTCAGGCCCGACGACAAACACAGAGCGCACTGTCTGATTGGTAGCGGCGGTCCTGCCTTCACAAGTTCCGGCTTCGTCCGCGGGAAGCATATCATACAATTTTGCAATGGCGAGCGTTGAATCGCCGATCATGGGGTAATTCACGGCATAACCCTGTGTTTCTTCAATGTCTTTTTCCCATTTTAAATGACTTTCTACGGGATCTACACTAAGGCCAATGACCTTGCAGTTCCTTTTTTGGAATTCGGGCGCCAGCTTTGCCATGTACCCAAGCTCAGTGGTGCACACGGGCGTAAAGTCTTTTGGATGTGAAAAAAGAATTGCCCAGCCGTCGCCAATCCAATCATGGAAATTGATGGTGCCCTGGGTCGTTTCTGCCTGAAAATCCGGCGCGATGTCGCCTAATCTGATACTCATATAGTTTGTGTTTATTGGTTTATAAGGGTAAATAACTTATAACAGGACATGTTTCTTTTTGCAGTTCTCACATTCGTATCGCTTGGGCTTCAGATATCCAAAGGAAAGGATGGTAACAATGCGGCATAGGATGGATCTCTTTTTAGCCTTTAGGTTGCCGCCACAGGATGAGCAGCGTATTCCTATGACTGTGCGTTGGATAATGATCTTATCTAGATCCAGCAATGCCATTTCGGGAACAAAAATGGCCCGGATGGGAAAAGTGCTGAAATAAAAGGGATCAATCTGCCTGGTTTGGGACGAACGAGGGCAAGTTTGGGAGGAAATGAAATAATTTAACAACTAAACTTCGCTGATCCCCAATGCTTTAAGGAGGTCTTCCCGGTAGGACCTCCCGACGGGGACCTTAGCTCCATTCACCGAAACCTCCGTGGGGGAGATATCCTCGATAAGATGGATGTTGACGGAATAGCTGCGATGAACGCGAATAAAGGTTTTCAGGTCTAACTGTGCCATAAAATCATTGAGTGTCGATCGCACCATAACCTTTTTTTGCGACAGGAGGTGCAGCGTGACATAATTGGCGTCACTCTCCAGGTGCGATAGCTCACTAAAAGATATCTTTCTGAAAAGATACCCATCCCGTACAAACATATATTCTTTTACCCGGTAAGTATCTGCCTGGTACGGCTTTTCATCATTGCGGCTTCCCGTGAAATTGCTGAATGCGATCTCGATAGCGGCAAACAATTCTTCTTTGGTAAAAGGTTTTACGATATATGCATGAGGCTTTACCTTTTTAGCCCGCTCGATCGTCTCTCCATCGCTGTTGGCAGTTAGAAAGATAAACGGTATATGGTATGCTTCATTTAGATCTTTCGCTACATCTATCCCGTCCTTTCTGCCGGACAGCTGAATGTCCAATAGCAACAGGTCTGGTTTGTTCTGCTGCAGCATTTCCATTGCCTCGGTATAGTTTATCGCAGGCCCGCAATACGAATAGCCCAGCTCATCCAGCGTACTTAGGATCGTCCTGGCTATTATAAGCTCATCTTCCACAACACCTATTTTTAGAACGCTCATAAGCTTTAGTCCTCGTTTTTGCGCAAGTTCCGGTTGGTAAATTTAATGATAAATAAAGCACCGTTGTTATACTCATATTTCACGCTGCCCCCGACCTGTCTGCTGAGGTCATTGATCAGCTGTATACCCAGCGTAGTCGCACGGCTCAGATCAAAATTTGCAGGTAAACCGGGACCATTGTCGGAGTAGATCAATTCATACCTCCCTTCTGCTATTGAACGGATCTTCAGGCGTATTTCTCCGGCGACGCCGTCATTAAATGCGTACTTAAAGGAATTGGACAGCAGCTCGTTCATGATCAGACCAAGCGGGACGGCGGAGTCGATATCCAGGTACAACACCGGCACCTCGATATTCATCACTATTTCCTCTTTCTTTTTATATACGCTCTCCACCTGTCTGCACAGATCGGTGACAAAACGATGTAATTCAATGCTGCTAAGATCCTCGAACTGGTAAAGGTTTTGGTGTATCAATGCGATGCTTCTTACCCGGCTTCGCCCCTCCCTCAGTGCCTCCTTTGCAGCTTCATCGCTGAGATTTTTTCCCTGTAATTCCAGCAGGCCCGAAATTACCTGTAAATTATTTTTTACACGGTGATGGATCTCCTTTATTAATATATCCTTTTCGGTGAGCAGTCCGGCCTGTTCCGACAACGATCTCTTTAACTGCATGGTCCTTTCATCCACTGTCTGCTCCAGCTTTTCTTTAACGGCTGCCAATTGATTTGTTCTGAGTTTTATAAGGGAATAGACGGCGGCTACCAATAAAAGGACGATCAAGGCAATAAACCACCACTCAAGATAGAAGGGTTTTAAGACAACCAAAAGGATGTTTAGCTCACTCCTGCTCCAGGCGCCTTCCCTGTTCTGCGCTTTTATACGGAGGGCGAATTTCCCATAGGGTAAACCGCTGATCCGGATGGAGTTCTCATTGATATAATTCCAGTCTTTATCTACGCCTTCAATTTTATAGGTATACCGGTGCCCCTCATCTTTTTCAAAATTCAGCAACCGGAATTCAAGCGTAAAGAATTGGTCGTTTGGCGCCAGTACAATTTGAGGATTGGTCAACAGTTCGCCTGTCTTATTGATCAGCTTGTTTTGCGAACCGACAAACTGGTTAAAAGAAATGACCCTCAGAGGCACATCCGATGTGACGGAATCTGTTATAAGATCTTTTGGATAAAAAGCATTCACGCCGTCCAATCCGCCAAAAAATAACCGGCCATCTTTTGCTTTGAATGAGGACGTTCGGTTGAATTCGTTATGAGAGATGCCATCGGCAGTTGTATAGGTGTTTACAGCAAGTGTTTTTTTATTAAATCTGACCAGACCATAATCGGAGCTTATCCAAAGATCATTATATTCATCCGCTTCAATCCTGTACAGCACATCCGAAGGGAAACCGTCGGCAATATTGAAGTGCTGAAATTTATTCGCTTTCCTGTCCCAGCGATATAACCCTTCTCCATTTGTCGTCAGCCAGAAAACTCCATCGCCATCCGCAAAGGCATCCAGTAAGATAAGTTTATCGATCACGGGTGACTGGTATTTTACGATCGTCTGCCCCATAATTTTATACAACCCATTCTCCGCCACTGCCCATAGCGTATCTGCCTGGTCTCTAAAAAACCGGTACACGAATTTTGCTTCAGGGGTATTCCGGGGTACATACGATAGTGAATCAAATATCGATCTGTTGGAATTGAATAAGGAGATCCCATTGGTTCTGCCTAATAACAGTATGCTGTCATCGAGAGAGTACATTGACCATATCTCGCTTCCCTGGCCACCCGGATATTTTGCAATTGTATTTTTTCTTTCATCATACTGAAACAGGTTGTAGCCGCCGCAATAGAGTGATGAATGATGATCGATGAGCGCATATTTTATTTCATTGTCAGCTACACTTTTTATTTCACGGCCCTGCTGCAGGAATGTATGCATCCATATATTTGCGGTCACCTTGCCCGTCACATCGGCATATATCCCCCGGGCCTGGCTGTTGGCTTCAACAGATTGCTGTTTGCTTGTAAAGTACTGTTTAAACCTGTTTTTTTCTATTTTCAGCTGTAATACCCCCAGGGAGCTGCAAAGCCAAAGATTCCCAAAGTTGTCGGGGGAAAGCTGGTAAAGGAACAGGTTCTCGAAAGATTTTATTTCCGGCCTTGCGATGACCTTGAAAAAAGCGTTCTCCTTCCAAAGATAAAGCCCCCCGGTAGGGATATACAGTATACTGGAAGAGCCATCGGCGGCACACACCACCTGGTACCAGTATTTCCCCTTTACACTGTCTGTACTGGTCTGTTTTATGCTGGCAGGAAACAGGCTGTTTCCTGTATGGGTGACCACTCCTATATTAAAGACATCTTTTATGGTTGCGGTGTTATAGGTGAGCAAGAGATCATTTTGACTGTTGAAACCAAGAGGCAGCGACCTTAGCGCATCCTTTTGGGTAAATTTGATCACTGTATCATCCGATACCAGGTATTGTGTCGATTGGTTAAAGACCTTTACAAGCGCTTTCCCTTTTGCAAATAAACAGAGCGGCCCGGTGCTGCGATAGTTAACAAGGGAGTCAATGTCCTGCCCGCTCCAGTCATTCATCTGGTATCGCAGCTTAAATCCCTGTCTGGATGAGTATTTCCAAAGCCGGAAAGGGTACGCTGTAAGAAAATTAACCTGATCGCTTCCGTCGTTAGATATCCAGTAAACGTCCTGCTCTTTAAAAGGCAGGTTGGGAAATGCTGCTGTAAGCGTCCTGACCTCCTGGGTCGCTACATTCATTACATCCACCTTGCCATTGGTGGTGAGCTGAAAACCTGTGCTGCCATATTCAATAAACAGGTGGTTGGCGTCATCTTTTGCAAGCTGTACCACTTTGTTATCCTGCAGGTCATTTCGCTGCCGGGTAAAGAGCAGGCAATTTTTCCCATCATAGCGGTTCAGCCCGTTGCGCGTGCCAAACCACATAAAGCCTGCCTGATCCTGTAAACCGCAAAATACTTCATGAGAAGCCAGCCCATCCTCAATGGAAAGCAGTCTTTTTGTGATGGTATATTCCGTGGTGTTGCCCTGGCCAAAAACAAGCGGGCTGGATATCGATAATACCAGTATTAATGCACAATGGAGAAGAAGTGTGCGGTTCATGAATTAACCAATTGTCGACCTGACAACAAACGTGTACTCATGCTCGGTAAAATAAAGGGGAATGTTTGACCAGCCGAGTCCCTTCTCTTTTGCCTTCAAATGAACAGACCGCATTAATTCCATAAACCTTGCGATCACTATCTGTTCACACCAGTCCTGTGCCTTATCCTGTTCCCTGGTCGGGTTCGGATTGGCAAATGCATTTGCAAATGCCTGCTGCACCGGTTCAAATCCTTCAATAATAAAAGTGGAATCGGTATCTTCCCGCGTATCGCCTTTATAATCAACGAGCCATTCCATATCTTCCGGATCAAGTCCTCCATCCTGGTCATAAGCAAACCCATCTATATTCCACTCATCTGTATTGATGTCGAATTCAATCATCTCAAAGTAAAGAGCCTTTACGGGAAACCGGGCGGAACACGCTGTAAAAAAGCGGTCCACCCATTCTGCTACGTCTTCGGCCTGGTGGACAAGGGATTGTCCAAGGACGGCGTGGAATTCCGAATGGGCGGTTTCTTTAAGTTTTGATTCGGCGATATCCAGCGCCCTGGTAAAGTCGAATTTTTCAAGATGGGGGTTGATCTTATCGGCAAATTTGAAATTCATATACAGGTATTAGCAGATTTACGGGATAACAGCTATTTTTCCAGCTCCTTGTCTATTTCAGCGATCAGTTCTTTTATTTCCCCCACCAGCTCAATCTTCTGCTCTTTGGTCGCGTTCAGCACTGTGCGCTGCCACATGATCTCGAACCGGATCGCGGGGTCATTTATGAACCCTGAGATCTGTGAATTGCTGTTGGCGCCGATGGGCGTTTTTGTGCCGATATACGTGATGTACTGGTTACGTCTCTCCTGGAAAATGATCTGGTCGGAAGATGCCCGGTCGGGAAGTGTTGCCGTAAACATACGGGTTATGTCCTGCATGAGCGGCTGATTCTCTATCAGTCTCAGGTTGCCGGATGATTTAAAGCTTTCAAAACGGCTATTGTCGAAGAAGAAACCCTGCATATTGGTCAGGTTGCCGCTGGCGCTATCCATATACCGTCTATCGACCCTGTTCTCGCTGATCTGGCGCCAGATGGTGTCATAATAGTCCAGCGTATGCTGGAATGTGGCACGATCCGTTTCCAATTTGCCGGCAATTATTTTCAGATCTCCCCGGATACCAACCAGGAATTCCCTGGCCAGCCGCCTTTCATGCAAATGATCGTTCCAGTTATGGAACCAGAGGGTGATGCTGACGGCAATAATGATAATAAAGATCTCGAAAAAGAATTCCTGTACCTTTTTTTTCCAGGAAACATTTTTTTTAAGGAGCGCATGGGCCGCTTCGCCCGTATGCTTTATGATCTTTTCTTCTGCCATAGTCCTTCAAATATCGGAAAACCTGCTTGATCCATAGCGGGGAATTCTTTCCGGGGAGGATATTAAAGAATATAATATTGTGTTCTGATAATAATTTTGTATCTTACTAGTAAGCCGAATTATTTTCTTACAAAAAGGTGATGTTTAGCCTACCCACGTCGTTTCTATATTGAGCAGCTTAGTTAAAATGACGGTTATCCAATTGGATATAGATGTAGCGTTATTAAGACCCTCAAAACATATCTGAAATATAAACCATCCTAATAGAATCTGGATATCCACTAAAGACCGGATGTGTAGAGAGCACACCCCGGCATAAAGGGTTAACCAGCAATGTCTTCGGCAACAGCTACTTATTTTCACCCCAAATCAACACAAGGTATGCAGTTTTTTTCTTGCAGCCATTGTCCTGAATTATCTTTCAGGGCATCCTGTACATTGAAATCAAACACTTTAGGTTCACACCGAAGAAAATCCTTATTCATCAAAATTACTCAGATGATGAGGTTGACGATCATCTTGTTAATTGCTTGTTTGCATGTCAGCGTCAAGGGTTATGCGCAAAAAGTGACACTATCTGGAAAGAATGTTGCATTTGAAAAGGTGTTTAAAGAGATCGGGAATCAGACTGGTTCCAATTATGCTTTTATAAATCAATTAGTTAAAGTTTCTGGAGGTCTTACTGATAGAGTTGAGAATGTCAGTTTCGGGGAAGTGTTCAAAGATTGTTTTAAGGATCAACCTTTGGAATATAGGATCATTGGTAAAACTACACTGGATGAAACGGTAGTAATGGCATATGGGGCAACTACTAAAAGGTTTAATACAGGTAATGTTAGCACAGTTAAAGGGGAAGAAATAGAAAAGCAACCCGTAATGAACCCATTGGAGGCTATTGAAGGGAGAAGCAGCTGGACTAATGTAACTCAAAGGTTAGGTCTAATTAATACCAGGCAATATATTAAAATGAGCAGCAAGGCTTTTAAAAACGATAAAAGAGGGCTTCAATACGTTATATATCCTGTCCGTAGTGGCTATAGATTATGCTATTCCCCGATTAAGTCACCAATTTCCATTTAACCACGGTACTTAATTAATCAAAATGCATGTTTCCAACACAAAAGTTTATTGGGAACAGGGATACTATTTCAAAATATCTCGATCACTGTAATAGCCACCTTCTACCAAAATGAAACAACTCATTACGGATTATACCATCCTGCAATTTCAGCAGGGATCATCAAAGGCATTTGAACATATATTTAATAAATATAGCACACCCATCTTTTTGTTTGCCAAAAATCTCACCGGAGAAGAAGATACTGCTGAAGAGATTACCCAGGATGTATTTCTTAAATTATATTCTTTGCGCACCAACTTTCAAACCTACGAAAACATTAAAGCCTTTTTATTTATTAGCGCCAGAAATAGGTGTATTGATTATTTTCGATACAGCAAGCGGCAACAGACAAACCAAAAGGAGTATAACTATTATATGCCCGGGGAGGAGATGCCCAAAGTAATCGACGATAATTTACTGGATGCATTATTGTTAACAATAGAGTCCCTGCCAAATCGCTGTAAAATAACTATTAAATTTTACCTGGAAGGATATAGTATTAGTGAGATAGCTGCGATCTTAGATGTAGAGGTGGTTACTGTACGGAATTATAAAGCAAAAGCTTATGCTTTTTTAAGGGATAACCTGAGAGGTTAAACTTCAAAATTATACTACAATGCTTAACTTGACAAATAGTAAAAAAGCTGCAAACAATAATATCATCTATATTTTCATCAGCCATAGTGTATTGGATAAAAAGATCGTCAATCTTCTTATTGAAATGCTCCGGCTGGCGCTTAATATTTCTGCCAGAAAAATTCGTTGTACCAGCATAAGCGGACATAAATTGTCGGCGGGAGTTTTCCAGGATGAACAGCTTAGAGCAGATATTGCCAATTCCAAAGTGTTCATTTGTATCATTACTCCGAAAAGCAATGAATCAGAATATGTAGCATTTGAAATGGGGGCGAGGTGGGGATCCAATCAGCCCCTGATCCCGTTTATCGCCTGCAAATCGGGGATCAGTCTTTTAAAAGGCCCGTTAAAGAATATTCATGCGCTGAATGGAGGTAAAAAAGATGATATCTTCCAGCTTATAAACGAACTGGCTACTTATCTGGATATTGATCCGGAAGAGCCGTCAGTATATAGCGATAAAGTCGAGAAGCTGGCACGGCTAATCCTGTTGAACTAATTTCAGGTTCATGATCTGCCTTTTGGCCGATCTTATATCAACCAGCAGGTCTTGCCGTGTACAACCATAAATGTTGGTTTTGTATAACTGTTGCTGAGCTATTGTAATAAATTTAAAGCCAATAGTAAGAAGTATTCTTTCTACATCCTCGTTGCCGGGATCGGTTTGTATAATGATTCGGTCTATGTCCTGAAAAGCAAACAGGTATTCGAGGCATCCATAAAGGATCCTGGCAAGCAGCTGCTTCCGGAGCTCTATAGGTGGGGCGATTAACAAATTAATACCGTAATCACCGGGCTGATAAGAGGTTGCCGGGAACATATCGCTTCCAACAGCTTGAAAGATATCTATTACAGCAACAGGTGAGTTATTTAGCAAACACATAAACGACCTGCCAAACCTGGAATAGAACATGGTCATAAATGCGTTTTGGAGATCGTTGTTTATTTCTTCACATTCCTGCCGACGACCTTTGTATTGCGCTAATAATTCAGCTAAAAAAGGCCAGTCGGCCGGAAGATTAAGCGGTCTTAGGGACAGCGTATTACCTTCCATATATAAAAATTAAAGAAATGACAGCCTGCAGCAATGGGCGGTTACGAATATACAAAGGTTTTTATTAAACTATCCGTTTTCTGGGTTATCTAAAATATAAAAGCCGGGTGAGATTGGGCGTACATATTAAATCGTCAATTTATTATCGCCCGCTTTGAGCGGATAGATCTGACCTTTCCAAACCAATGTACCTGCCGTATTTGCCGGCAGGCTGATGCTGATGGCCCATTTCCCCTGATCCAGGCGATAGCTGACGGCAATTTTTCCATTGGGGTGGGGGATCTCACCGCCCAGGCTGGTCAGTTTTCCTACATGCGGCTCGATCCTGATCCTGCTAAATCCTGGGGCGTCACTGTCAATGCCAAGCACGGTCCTGAAAAATTCGATATTTGGACTGCTGCCCCAGGCATGGCAATCCGACCTGGTGAATTCGATATTTGAATCCTCCGTCCAGGTGGTAAGTCCCATTGCTATATTCTTACGCCATATTCCGAGCCAGTCCATATATCCATCTCCCAGACCAGCTTTGACCAGGGCCTGGTGCAGGTAATATTTAAAATAGATGGTGCATTGTGTCAGTGTGCTGTCGATCAGCATCCGCCGGCCTACTGACAGCATACCGGCCTTGCTCAACATGCCGGTGAGAATGGCCAGTGAGTTCGCATGCTGGGAAAAAGCGTTTTTCTCTTTTGTGTCGGCATACAGACCGCGTTCGGGACTCCAATATTTACGCTGTATCGTTTGTTTGAGCTGGGCGGCTTTGCGCGCATAGAGGTTGCCGTAATATCCTATACCGAGCTTATTTTCCATTTCTGCAGCCCACTGGTATGCCCAAAGCAGCTGCAGATCGAGGATCGCGGAAGAGCCATCCGCTCCTTTGGGCGGCGCTCCGACCGACCAGTTCTTGCCATCGGCCCAGTCGACAAAGGTCCAGTAAGGCGTGTTTTTTAAGGAGCCGTCGGGCTCCTGGTACTTACTGAAGAATGAAAGAACGCCTCTCGCGCCGGGTAATTTATCTGCAATGAACGCGCTATCGCCTCTATACATCCAGTAATCGTGCAGCATGCCGATATACCACAGCGAGAAGGTCGATATTATTTGCGTGTTTCGTGATGGATAACGGCTGAGGGTCACGCCGTCTGCCAGGCGGGAATGATCCATCAGCTCAAGGGCGTTACGGGGTAGCCGGTCGTCGGAACTGTTGAAGTAGGTGATGACGGCTTGTACACGGGTGTCGCCGATATATTGCAGCTGCTCATAATAAGGGCAGTCGGTATAGGTTTCCCAGGCATTAAGCCGGGCGGTGCGCCACCCGATCTCCAATATCTTTTTGAGCTCGGCGCTATCGGTGGTAAATTCCGAGGGTTGTTTGAAGGGATAGCCTGTAAACGTGCCATATATGTCGTCGATGATCAACGGGTCGCTCTTGGTTTGTACCAGCAGCTGGATATATCTGAAGGTCCGAAAATTAAGATTGGTATAAGATTGACCGTTGCTGCCGTCGGACACCAGGCTGTCCTCCCGGCCGGAGAAGAACTTGCCCTCCACCTCATTCCTGTTGCCTTTACGCAGGCCATATGGAGTGCGTTCGGCGAACATCGACTCTGCATAGCGGATGGAAATACCGGCATTGCTGCCTTTACTAAAATTTAGTGTCAAATAAGCGTTTGTAAGATAGGTTTGGTCGAGGAGTAAGGTTACCGTTGTATTTGCGGGTATGGTGACGGCAGTCTTCTGGGCAGGGAACCCGGACGGGACGGTGATGCCGGTGGCTTTGCGAAGAACGGGTATACGCTGGTATTGCAGCTCCGACGGCGGGAGCTTTGCGGGCACGAGGATCCATCCAAACCCGTCAGTCATACCTTTTGGCTGACCGCCAAAGAGATGGGAGGCGAAGGGCCAGCTTCCATCGTCAAAAGAGGCGGACATCCAATCTTTGACGGTTTTGGTGCGGTCTACAAATTCTCCGGCGCTGGCTGCAAAGAACGCTGCAATGGGCTGATAGGCGCTGTCCTTTATGCATTTCCAGCTATTGTTCGTATTGAGTATTTCTTCGGCCGGGGAACTTCCCTGCACAATAAAAGCCGTGCGAAAGCTGAACTGGGCTTCGGGTCTGTAGTCGGCCTCATTCCAGACGATGGCGGAGATGATATTTTTTCCGGACGTTAGATACGGCGCCAGGTCAACCGTTGCGTAATTCCAGTGATAAATGTCGTTCCTTGCCGGCCCGAGAGATACTAATGTGCCGTTGACGAATAGTTTATAACGATTGTCGGCCGAGACATAGACAATGAATGATCCCGGCTTTGTCGTCAGCTCAAGGCTTTTCCGGAAATAATAGACCCCATAATTGCGGCCGTCATCGCCCGGCGCCGCGATCCAGTTGGCGTGCCAGATGGTGGTGGGAGAGACAGTGGCTTTCGCCGCAGGCCCGGTGGTTTTCGGCACTGGCCCCGGGGCATTGGCATTCGCGGATCCTCTGGCAAATAGGAGCAAAAACGTGACAGTCAGGGTCAAAATGAGTTTCATATGGCTATGAAGGTATTTAAAAGATATTCTTAACTGTCCTGTACTGTAGGCTTGATGCTCAAGCAAATAAATCGTCCATTTTTAAGCTGTTCTGCACCACATCATTGGAATATTCATTCCGCACGATTCCGAAAGTAGTGATCATGGTTAAGAAAAGGGATTTTGTAGTTTTAGTGGCTTCGCGGAAGGTCTCTATCTTATCCTGCAGCTCAGCATGATATTTTTTATCAATGATAAAAGGTTTAATGGAAAATTTCATTTCACAAAGATTAATGACCCCATCCCTTCTGTCGATAAGGAGATCGATCTGCCTTTTATTACCCTCGCTGGTATTGACCCATGAGGAACTGTAGGTCTGAATACCACCGATGCCCAGCGCCTGTTTTATTTGTGTTAAGTGCGCCAGGCATACCTGCTCAAATGCATAGCCGCTCCAGGTTCTTTGCTGTGGTGTGTCCAATCCGTTAAGCCAGCTATTCTCATTCAAAGTTTGATTTCCCCGGATGAATTTAATATAGAACAATGAATAAAAGTCGCTTAGTTGGTAAAGGCTGCTTTTTTCTTTTTTCCCAAATGATGAATATTCACGAATAAAACCACTTTCTTCTAATTCCTTTAGTATCCTTGTCGTGCTTCCGGCATTGGAAAGCTTGGTTAACTTAATGATTTCCGCACGTGTAAGACCTTTGGCCTTTTTACTTAGAGCCTCGACAACGGCAAGATGTTTCTCCGCCTTTTTGAACAGAGAGGTATAGAGATCATCGAATTCTTCTACCAGTATTCCATCCCGCTGAAAACATAATCTGTTGATATTCTGCGCGGCGCTCATTCCTACATCCACATGATCAAGATAAAAAGGTATTCCACCCATGACCATATACAATTGAATAATCTGGTACCTGTTGAACACCCCTGATCGTTGTTTAAAAAAGGCTTCACAATCATTTAATGAAAAAGGCTCAAGCCGTATCCGATGGGTGACCCTATTGTGTAATCCACCTTTATTATGAATGAGCGTGTTACTCATCCAGGATGCCGCGGAACCACAAACAACTAATATAATATCCTTCCTTGCGCTGGCAAAAGAATTCCAAAAATAATCGAGCGCGGGAATGAACCCTGATTGCGCGGTATCTAACCAGGGAAGCTCATCGAAGAAAATTACTTTTTTGAGGCTTTTGCCATTTAATATCAACTCTTCCAATTGTGCAAAGGCAGTAAGCCAGCTTTCTACCGGAGTATTTAAGTCATCTGGACAATACTTTCGCATTGACCTTGAAAAATTGGACAACTGCTGGTGCAGATTCATATTCGGCACCCCTGTTAGGTAAAATGTAAAATCGTTTTGAAAGGCTTTCCTGATTAAAAAGGTTTTGCCAACCCTTCGTCTTCCATATACAGCTATGAATTCAGACTTGCCGGATGTCTTGACTTTTTCAAGAATATCTAACTCCTTTTTTCTTCCTACAAAGGTTTCCATATCCTCAATTTGGCTCTAAAGGTACCTAATTTCATAGTTTAAGCCAAATTGGCCATCAATTTGGCTCTAAATGGTATAATAAAGGCAGTTTAAGCCAAATTGCTAGTTTTTCATCCTTTTGCAAAGAAAGTGTTTAAAACGTAAACCCAATAGAGATATAAGGCAGCGACCCTTCCCGGGAAAACCCTATGGCCGCCTGGATCAGCAGCAGCTCGGCAGGGATAATGTAGATGCCTCCGCCGTAACCATCATGCCAGCCATTCGAAGTGTCATTCGCCGACCATACACGGCCGATGTCGTTAAACCCGATCAATCCTATACTTCCCGGCAACAGATAGGATGTAAAGTCAAGGACTTTTAGCCGGACCTCCAGATCGTTGTACGCTGTGCTGCGCCCTGTAAAACGCCAGGTGTGATAGCCTCGTAAAGTTTGGGGACCACCCAGCTTTACCTGTTGAAAATAATCCGCGGTACCGAAGTAAGTGCCTCCGCCGGTGCGATTGGCAATGATCAATATCGGGTTTCCGCCCGGATTGACCACAAAGCTGAACTCAGACCACAGCTGCCCGAAAGTATTGTTTGACTGGCTGACGCCATGCATACCTGTAAACATCGTATTCCAATATATCCCATGTGTACTGAGGGTGCTTTTGTCCCGGGTGTCGTAGCTTACACCGGCAACCAGGCCGGCATACCATTTTGTAGAAAAAATATTCTCACCGGCATGCGTCGAGTCATAGAGTTTAAGAAACCTGTCCGTATTGTCGGCAGCGCGGCTGCTGTAAAACTGGAATGCCGGTCCGGCGCTGATATGCCAATTACCATAGTCATGATAGAGCGATATGTCACCTGTCACCCAGTCAAACCTGTTCCGGTAATAACGGATGTCCTTGTCTCCCTTGTTTATAAATATGGAGCCATTGCCTATCCCGAAAAAGTTACTGACGTTATTCGGGCCGCGTGAAAGGGCGCTTATTTTGATACCGTTCCTGCCGATGACATTTTTAAAATCGGCGGTGTAGGTGAATAGCAGCGACTTGCGCGAAATGGAATAGTTGGTGAGAAACTCTGTCCTGAAAGCATATGGCTCGCTCCGGAAACCATGCTTTTCGTAAGAGAAGCCGCCGACCAGCAAAACGCCGATGTCTGTATTGTAATGTGCCAGGATGATCGGCTCGAACCGGTCATACTTAAAGCTGGTTCTATCATAGCTGTTTACCAGGATGTCGGCAGCGGTGCGAATGCTGGCATCTTTTCGCTGCGGCAGGATGTTTGGCGAATCGCTACGGTCATAGATGTATATCCTTCCACGATTGTGCAGGTCCCCATCGACATAAAAGCTGTCGACCCCCGCGCCGCCGATCATCCTGACCTTGATAGAAGAAGGTTTTTTACCGCTGACGGTGAAAACGTCATCGCCATCGAAGCCATATAATCTTACTTCCTTCGTTACCTCCGGTTTAAACAAGCGATGATATATCGTTCTTACTTTTTTCGAACTGTCCTTTCTTATTTTCTCTACGGCTACATCGAGGTTGCCGTCATCCTGTTCTGTCAGGATAAAATGTTCCCGCTTGTCTGTCGCCGGTATATCCACATACGTCGATATGAACCGGTAATATTCCAGTGCCTGTTCGGTCAGGTGGTCCCTTCTCGATCTCATTTTCTCCATGATCTCCTGTGCGCATTGTTTCGCTATGGGTGCAGGTATTCTGTCCATGGCGGCAGTGATCAGGCTATCTGTCAGCGTCTTTTGAACCAGGGCTATCTGCTCGCGCCAGTCGTCTTCGCTTAGCTCGTTTAAAAAGTAGCGGTCGAAGTACCGGGCATTAAAGTTCCATCCGTTGATGTCCCGTATGCTTTTGCTATAACCCTGGAACTTGGATTTAAGCCATTGATGCGACACGATCCATGGGAATACCCCGGATGTTTTGTAATATACCTGGTCGCGATCCCGGGGAACGGGGAGGTATAAGTTGCCCTTCCCTCCGCTTACTTTTTCCCATCGCCATTGATCTTCATGGCGATCCCAATCCCCCAGCACCATGTCGAGCAACCGTGCTCTCAGCACCATTTTTTCGTCCAGGTGATTGTCGTTGTCGTCTTGTAGCTTTTCCTGTACTTTTTCGGTGTTTTCGGTCTTTTCAGCGTCCAGGGGTTCACGTTCCTCGAATAAAAATACCTTGCCCGCAAAATCCTTCGCGTAGACTCCCAGGGCCGGGTCGTCCGCGACGTACACGATCTCAGGGTGGGAATGGGGAATGCCCAGCGCCCCGGCAATTGGCGGGACCGTTAGGGCGGAAAAAGGATGTGCGGCCGAGACCTGGTCCTGCAGGATATCCTTGACTACAGTGGGTCGCAGCCTGGGAGGCAAACCCCGTTCGGGATATTTTTGTATGGTCCGTAAGACCCATTGCTGTCCGCTGGGGTCCTGGAGGCGCAAAGAAAGGGTTTGCAGACCGCCGCCTTTCTGTAATATTTTTAAACCGCCTTTTTCATTTTCCAGTCTGAATACTTTCAGCGTTACCGGTGTGGCCCATAAAGTGCGATAATTTTTGCCAAACAAAAAGCGGTGTATCTTGCCGGCTTTATTGTATTCGGGTTCGACGGCCACGGTGATGCTGTCGCTTTTTATTTGTTGTGCGAATGAAAAAAAGGAGGAGAGTATTAATATGATTATAATAAGGCATTGTCTCATAAGCCTAACTAATTGATCTTCAAATTTATTATATTTATACAAACCCTTAAACATGAACTTCTTCCGCCGACTTTTCAAAAGAAAACCCACCGTTCAATGTCCGAGATGCCTGGGCAAGGGGCGCGTAGATTGGGATGATATAAAAAGACTTGGGAAAGAATTAAAATGGGGTCCCGGCAGATGTGCCTATTGTAACGGCACCGGCAAGGTCGATCCTGCCCTGATGTCTAAAGTTGCGATAGACGAAACGTATTTAACGATCAATCTGCCCTATGCAGAAAGGAAAGGAGTGATCGACGGAAACTATATTATATCAGGAACCTGGATGCCGGGGAAATAGCTGATCTTCTCCTGGAGTCTTTTCCTACAGATAGAATTGCAGCGTATAAAGATGAGAAAAGGGAGCTGTTGATATATATAGAAAGAGTAATAGCGCACAAAAAATGACCTGAATAAGATCTTTCAAGCATGCTGTAACCTCCCTGCCAGAAGGATCGTCTCAGGCATAAATAGAGATCATGCTCTCCAATTACCTGAAGGTAGGGATCCGCAATATCCTTAAATACAAGACCTTTTCCTTTATCAACGTATTTGGCCTGGCGGCTGCCATGTCCGTGTGCATGCTGATCATGCTTATGCTGGCGGACCAGCGGAGCTATGACCGGTTCAACGTGAATAAAGATCATATTTACAGGATCCTCAGCGATAAGCCCGACCTCAGGCATGGCTATGCCACGAGCCCTTTTCCACTGGCCGAAGCGCTAAAAAGTAACGATCCCATCGTTGAAGAATCGACTCATTTGATGACGGGCGTGAACGGGGAAGCGGTTTATAATAACACGGCCACGGAATTGAACGGCTATTTTGCAGATACTGCTTTTTTCAGGGTGTTTAGCTTCGGGCTTGGCAAGGGGGATCCGGCAACGGCGCTGCGTGCACCTAATTCCATCGTGCTGTCCGCAGCCATGGCCCGCCGGCTGTTCAGAGATGAGGACCCCATCGGTAAAACAGTGGTCTTTACAGACCGGCGACCCACCACGCCTGTCGTCTGGGGTAACTATACCGTTACCGGCGTGCTGGTCGATGTACCCTACAAATCGCACCTGAGCTTCGATGTGTTGGTTTCTACCTCTTCCATGCCTGCCCTGATCGCGGACAGGAAAATAGGAGATATCCGGAATGACTGGAAGAATTTTTTCCAATGTTACACTTATGCTTTGATCGATCCGGGAAAGACAGGCGCTGACCTGGATGCATCCCTGTCCCGGCTGGCCAACATTCGTAGTGCCGGCATTCCCGAGCTAAAGGGTTTTACGATGAAGGGGCAGGTATTGACATCCATCTCACCGGGTATACTGCTCGGCAATGAGCCGAATACTGCTCTTCCCAGGGTGGTGTATTATTTTCTGTCCATCCTTGCCCTGGTGATCATGGTCTCAGCGTGTCTGAACTATACCAATCTCTCCATTGCAAGGGCGCTGACCCGGGCCCGGGAGATCGGCATCCGGAAGGTCAACGGCGCAGGGCAAAAAAATATCGTCTTTCAATTCCTTTGCGAATCTATCCTTACGGCACTTTTTGCCCTTGTGCTGTCGGTCCTTTTTCTTTTTATCCTGCGGGCCGCTTTTCTCGGACTATGGCTAAATCAATACCTGCATTTCGAGCTGCGGGCGGGCTGGCCGACTTATATTGTCTTTATTGCATTTGCCCTGCTGATCGGCGTGATCGCCGGCATATACCCGGCTTTTTATCTTTCGGGATTTCAGCCGGCTAAAGTGCTCAGGAGTCTAGCGGGTATGCATCCCGGCAAGTTGTCCATGCGAAAAGTATTAAGCGTTTTACAGTTTACCATTTCCCTGATCTTTATCATCTCGGCGACCCTCATCTTCCATCAGTCTACTCATTTCCTGAAATTCCAGTATGAATTCAAATCTCAGAATATCGTGAATGTACCGTTGCAGGGCAATGACTACCGTGTTGTAGCCAGGGAGCTGAATATGGTGCGGGGAGTGGATAAAGTATCGGCATGCGAATATATTCCGGCAACGGGAAGGTCTGAGGGAACAAGCCTGAAGAGAGCAGGCGGTAAGGATGAATATGTGTCAATGATGGCGCTTCGTACGGATGAGCATTTTATAAGCAACTTACAGATACCGCTGCTGGCCGGCAGAGATCTGCCTGTGAGCTCCTCGGACACCGTCGGCCGGTACGTACTTCTGAACGAATCGGCAGCAAAAGCGCTGGGCTTTAAAGACCCGGCTGGCGCCGTCGGTCAGTCCCTGGCTCCCCAGGGCAATGACAGCAGCATGCTGCAGGTGGCAGGCGTCGTCAGAAATTTTCACCTGGGTCTTGACCATGACGGCGTCGAACCGTTGGTGCTACAAAATATTCCAGGTCTTTTCAGGTATGTCAATGTCAGGATCGCTACCGCGGATGTGCGCAGCACTGTGGCGGCGCTGGAGAAAAAATGGAGGACGATCGATCCGGCGCATGCCTTCAAATATGAATTTTTTGACGATCAGCTGGCCGCCGCCTCCCAGGGGCTTTTTGATATCGTCTCCGTCCTGGGATATATGGCTTTTATTGCCGTCACCATCGCCTGCCTGGGCATGCTGGGCATGGCTACCTATACCACTGAACGAAGGGGTAAAGAAGTAGGTATACGCAAGACGCTGGGTGCAAAAGAGCTGGGGATCGTGCTGCTGCTCTCGAAAGAATTCATCCGGGTGCTGGTGATCGCTGTTCTTGTTGCAGTCCCGCTGAGCTATTTTCTGAATAGCCTCTGGCTTAATAAGTTCCCCAACCGGGTGGAGTTCGGTTGGGGAACCATCGTCACGGGCGTTTTGATCCTGCTTGTACCGGGTCTTGTATCCATCGGGTCGCAAACGCTCCGGGCTGCCAGGCGGAATCCGGTGGCTGCGCTGAGGGCGGAATGAGGGGGCTCAATCCACCACCTTTTTGTTTTTTATATCCTTTCCGTACTTCTCTTCTATGATACGGGCATATGATACCAGCGATTGTAATGCCTGCCGTTCGGGTATCAGCTGGCCCTTTTCGATCTTTACCTCGGGTATTGACCGGTTGGCGCTATAGAAGATACCGTTACTTGTCTGGTAGCGTACAAAATTGACGTTGAGCCCGGGAACTTCGAGGACACCTGTAATGGCGGCATCCTGCGGCCGCTGTGCGTTGAGCATCTCTACATGGGTGTTGTCTCCTGCGCTTGTCAATTTCCATGCGCCATCGGTTTTTGTAACGACCGAAGTTGTCCTTGTCGTATTATTGATCTGTAAGGGGTACAGCCATTTACCCTGTGATGCCGAGTCCATTACGGGTGGAGGGACGGAGTCGGGGTTTGCTTTTAACAGGTCATTATAGGAGATCTCATGTACGGCAATCGCCCTGCCGACCTTTAGCTGTTTGACCTCATCGGGTGAAAGACTGGTGGCTCCCTTTAACTTCTCATTGGAAGCGAGGGCTTGCAGCACCTCGATACCTTTTTGTGCTGCACTGTCGGGCGACGTAAAGGTTTGTTTTGTTTGATCGCCGTTGCCACCGTTATCCCTTTTCTCCTGGCAGCTGCTATTCATGATATAAAGGAAGATAATTAGTATGGATAAAAGAACTTTATACATCTTTTTCATGGTATAAATTTTATTAACGTGTATATACAAAATCATGGTCTGTGGTCCACAGATCGCGTAATGTATTATTGGCATAGTCGTCGTAGCTCAGGGCATAAGAATTGCCGGTGCAGGGCGCCCAGGGATCTTTTATCAGCAGATACTTCGTTCCGGCAATGTTTGCATATCCATATATTACCCGGCAGTGGCCCATGCCGCCGCCTTTGGGTCCGTCGATAAGGTCTGTCGGCTGCTTTCTGCATGAAATGCAATTGGTGATGGTATCCCAGGAAAGAGCTGTTGCCCCTCCTGCAACATAATTAAAACCTGATTCATTGAACATCACCCATCCTCCCTGGGTACAAGTGCTTGTTTTGTTGTCACAGGCTCCGTTGCAGCAGTTGGTCTGTCCAAACCTTTCATTGGCGAGATCGCATTGCGTCCGGCCATGGCCGAGAAATTCGGTGATCATCTGGGTACAGGCGGCCCAGCACCATACGTTTGTTTCCTGGGGGTGAAGCGTGACGGCATTGGTACTGGCGGTAGGATCAGGCGTACAGCATCCTCCCAATGACAGGATGCCTATCACCTGCAGCAAGACATAGATCTGCTTTTTCATTTTTTAGTTTTTGGGTTTTATAAGAATGGTTTACATCCTTTATCAGGTGGGAGCAGGCTAAATCGGTGGTGGTGGGAGATAGGATTGATGTAAACCTATGTCTTTTTTAAGTGGAATGCAATACTACAAAGAGGGTATACAGGCGGGCTGGCGACCCTTCACTTTTTTATCAGATCAGCAGGGGAATATCCAAAATGTTTTTTAAAGGCAAAGGAAAAATGCGATAGGTCTTCAAAGCCTACTTCCAGGTATACCTCGACGGGCCTCCGTTGATACTCCTCCAATTGATAATGTGCCAGCTCGAGCCTTTTCAGCATCAGCCATTTTTGCGGCGTGGTATGGAATGCTTTTCTAAAATCCCTGTTAAAGGTGGACAAGCTGCGCCCCGTGAGATAACCAAATTTTTCCAATGGCAAATTGTACATGAAGTGCTTTCCCATAAATTCGATCAGATCGATCTTGCCGGGCTCCTCGAAGTTGGCCAGAACAGCATCGATATTCCGATCGACGATCCTTAGGATACTAATGGCTTCGGTGATCTTTAAGGACGCGATGTCTCCCGGGAAAGCCCCCTGTACATCGAAGTAGGGTATTAATGAAGTAAGACAGCTCTCCAGCAGGGGATGTTTACCGAAGCTTATTATTTTCTGCTGCGCCGGTTGTGTTGCCCTGGGCTGGTGTCCGGCATAAAAGGTTTTCAGCGTTTCGGAAGTTAAATGCATTGTCGCCGACCGATGGTTTTTCCCGTCTTTTGCGGAATTGATAAAGGTAGCTACGTGATCCCTGGGAATAAGGAATATATCACCTGCGCCGAAATAGTAAGACGTTTCTCCCTGCACGACTTTTGTTTCTCCCGCCATAAGCCACACCAGTATATGATAGGTGAAAGCGGCTTCGGTCTTATACATCTCTCCCCTGAACTCGGAAAGCTTTATGTCGGGTGTTATATACCTGGTTTCGAATTTTGTCAATTCACCGGAAATTTGATGTTCGTCATTTCTTCTGTCAGCTGCCATAAACGGGCTGCATACTCACTATCCAGGGAATAGGGTTTTACACCGCGCAATGTCCATGGCATATCATATTTATGTTCCATGTCTCCGCGATCCAGCTGAGCCACGTCGACGTCTTCGCAATATACACCGCCAATGCCATTTAACATACTGCTGGTGGCGCACCAAACCGTAGTGGCGGCTCCCTGGGGGATAGTCTTCAGATTTTTTTCCACTTCCGGAAAGATATTTCCGTTGGCATCATGCGTTCCCATTTGCCGGAACAATTCCATAGGCGCTTCACGGCCCAGGTCGGTGCCGTTCACAGCCCCCGGATGCAGGGAATAGGCCCGGGGCCCGAATGCTCTACTACGGTGATCCAGTTCTACCGTAAATAGATTATTGGCGGTCTTCGATTGTCCATAGCCTTGCAAGGTCTGGTATTCCCTTCGTTCGAAATTAGGGTCCTCAAAATCGAATGGCGCTATCTGATGACCAAAAGAGGATACGGTCACCACTCTTGCGTTGCCGGCTTTTTTTAAGGTCGGCCATAATCTCGCCGTAAGCTGAAAGTGCCCCAGGTGATTGGTGGATAGCTGCGACTCATTGCCCCGACTGTCGCGGCGGAGCGGCACCCACATAATGCCTGCATTGTTCACCAATATATCCAGGTGGTTGTGGGCTGCCAGGAAGGTATTGGCGAATGCGTCGATAGAACGGGGATCCATCAGGTCCATGGGAGTAACGACTGCAGACGGAATATTTTCCAGGTTTTTGCGGGCTTTTGTAATGTCCCTGGCAGGTACCCAGACCCTGGCCCCGGCTTTTACAAAAGTTTTTACTGTTTCCAATCCGATACCGGTGTATCCCCCGGTGACGATCGCGATCTTACCCGCGAGGTCGATGCCTTTGATAACTTCGTCGGTGGTGGAGGCGGACGAAAAACCTGATCCGAGGGGCGTTTGCAATGCACCGTCGTAGTTGTCTATGCTTTTTAGCTTTTCCATTTGTGTTGTATTTTCACAAATGTAGAGCGACCTGCTTCAGGCGACTTTGTTCAGCATGTCAATTTTACTTTGTTTAGCGTGTCATTTCATTTCAACATAATAGATGTCGCCCAAGCCGTTGCCCGGGCTATGCATCCTCCCTTCAAAGGTCTTCATCTCTTCGCGCTGCGGTAACGTATCGACGATCTTGTTCCTGCTGCTGCCGAAGAAGAAAAATTTACCATCCCTGGTTACTTTGCCGCCCCATTCCGTTGCAGAAGAGTTGATAGGTTCAGGCAGCTTTTGGGCCAAACTCCAGTTCCCATTGACCCGGTGGCTGATGTAAAAGTCGGCATTCCCCAGCCCGTTCGGCCGCGTAGCCATAAAGATCAGGTAGCTTTCGTCAGGGGCGATGTAAGGTTCGTATTCATTGTCGGCGGTGTTGATGGAGTCGCCCAGGTTCTCGGGTGGAGCGTATTTGCCATCGACCCACCTGGAGACATAGATATCTGCCCTGCCTTTGCCGCCTTTGCGTCCCGAACCAAAATACAGGTTACCATTGTCAGCCAGGGTGGGAAAATATTCGCTGCTGCTGGTGTTGATGGTGCTGTCCAGGTGTATGGGTTTGCCCCAACCGTGGACCATGAGTTCCGTTTTCCAGATATCCCAGTCGGGTTTTGCCGGTTCACCTTCATGCACCGGACGATTGGAGACAAAATACAGTGTCTTCCCATCTTTGGTCACAAAAGGGTCTGCATCTGTATATTGACCCGAGAAGGGGGCGACCTGGGGCGTCGACCATTTGCCGTGGGTTTTATAAGAAACGCAGATGGAAAAGAATCCTGCGTCGGGAAGTCCTTTTAAAAAATACAGGGTATCACCGGTAGGTGAAAATGCGGGGTGGGTCTCATAATCGCCGGTGGAGATGATCCCTTCCTGAAATATTTGTACCTGTGAGATGGCGCTTTGACAAAAGCATTGCAATAGAATTAACAGCGGTAGTGTGACTATTTTCTGGTCCATAGGGGAATTTACAAAAAAAATGTAGATTTGGTGATCAAGGTATCTCACCATGTATTTTACACAGCTGCCTGACCACACCGATCCGGGTTTTGATGAACCGTTACATTTCAGCAGATTTGGGCAGCAGAACATCATTTTCAATGCGGTGTCGAGCAAAAGCCATTGCGATCGTCATGTAGGCTGTCTTTCGATAAAGACAATATGGAGCGGGGAGGAATGGTATGGGGTAGGTGGCCGCCGGCTGGCTGTAAGACCGGGGCAATTCCTGATACTGAACAATGACCAGGAATATTCCTGCAGGATCGATACCCCCGAAAAAGTCCGTGTCGTCTCTGTCTTTTTTAAAAAAGAATTTGCTTCTTCGGTGTTCCGCGACGTTCTGTCGGGAGAAGAAACCTTGCTGGACCAGCCGTCGGATACGGGCGGACAAACGCTGGAGTTTTTCCAGACCCTTGGCGAGGTGGATGCTGCGCTACAACAGCGCATCATGCGGCTTATCGCAGCGCTGGATGAATATGGATATGATAAGAACACGGTGGATGAGCACCTGATCTTTTTACTACATCATTTGATTCGTGCGCATAAAACAGAGGCGGCCCGTGCCAGGCGGGTATATGCGGTCAAGCCCAGTACCAGGGTGGAGATCTACAAACGGTTATGTATCGCCAAAGATCTCATGCACTCATCTTATATGGACAGTCCGGACCTGGAGGCCATCGGTAATGCGGCCTGTCTGTCCACGCCTCAGCTGGTGAGGCACTTTAAGGCTGCTTTTCAACATACGCCCCATCAGTACCTGGTCCGGATCAGGTTAAACCACGCCGCGAAGCTGTTACGACATACTTCCCTGCCCGTTCATGAGATCACATGGAAATGCGGTTTTGAGAATACCAGCGCCTTTTGCCGTGCGTTCAGGATGGAATACGGCGTTACGCCTACGTTTTTCAGGATGGCCGGTTGATGGAGTGGCTAACTGACGGAGTAGCCGTTCGATAAAATTGAGAATTTCTGCACATACCTTTTCTCCGGTGGATGTTAGATTCGGGCAAAAAAAGTATGATCAATAAATGGTTTTATGCGCCCCCGAGTCAGCTCGATCGGGGCCTGGATATCGTCCGTATTGCTATTGCGCTTATCACGCTGGTGCATCCTGTCTGCCGGATCATCGAAGGAGAGGTTCATGGGTTCGGCGTATTCCTGTCTTCGGATGGCTTTCCTCTTGGCGTTGCGCTTGCCTGGTTTATTACGCTTTTTCAGGCGGCGGCTTCTTTGGCAATGATCGTTCGCCGTCTGATCGTGCCTGCCTGTATCGGCAATATCATCATCTTTATTTTCGGGATCGTGCTCGACCATGCGCGCAGCGGCTGGTTTGTCGTGGGCGGTGGGACTAACGGAATGGAATACAGTGTCACGCTGATAGCTTGTCATGTTGCGCTCCTTTGGGCATATTGGCCGCAGAAGGAGTGAGGGCTGTGATGTTTTATTTGAACCTGTTCCAGCCCTCAATCTCCCTGTAGGGATGGGTTAAAAAATCCATTACGACCTTATTGAACTGATCCCTGTAGGTGATCGGCGTGGCATGACCCGAATTGGGCAGTATCCATAAATATGAACGAGGGATCGACTGGGCGATCAACATGGTATGCCGGGGGCGCACTACATCATGGTCGCCGCCGATCACCAAGGTAGGACATTTTATCAACCCCAGGGCATCGGTACTGATGTGAGGTTCAAAAAGCAGGAGCCGGAAGACCTTTTTGTCGTTCTTAAGCTGTGGCGTCAACGGCAGCCGTTGCAGGCTATCCCAATCCGACAATACTGTCTTATAGACCCAGGTATCTACTGCGGTGGTATCGGGCCACAGATTCGCCCCTGTCACAGCCAGCTTTTTTACTTTTTGAGGGTGCCTGATGGCCAGCAGCAGTCCGTTGATGCCGCCATCACTCCAGCCTATCACATTGCAGGAATCGATCTTCAGGTGATCCAGCAGTGCGCTAAGATCGTCTGCCATCATTTCATAGGAGAGGGAGTCCCCATCGTCCCGGGAGTTGCCATGGGCCCGGCTGTCGGCAAGGATCACCTTGAATTTTTTTGAAAAATAGGGTACCTGATAAAGGAATTTGCTCATCCGGTCTGCATTGCCATGTATGAAGAGAAGGGGATCGCCTGATCCATAGACCTCATAATACATCCTGAAACCCCTGACATCGGCATAGTTGCCGGCGCTTTTGTTCCTGCCGACTGTCGTTGTATCCCAGGGGTTTTGAGGATGGCCTGTGACGGCGAGCTGCACTGCTGCGAAAAGGAGGATGACGGTCTTTTTCATGATCTAAAATTATATCCGTTTTTATCCTGTATGGACACGAGTTAGGCAACGGCGTATGGGGGAAGGGTATGGCAAAGGCAGCCTTCCTGCTGCTGAGCAACCTTACGACCAGGCCGTCGTCTCTTCGATCAACGACTGCATCAATTGCCCCGCTTTTTTATGCTTGAGCAGCGGTGCAATCTGCCCACCCCAGAACAATACCATATCCCATTTTTCCTTATCAAGGGCTGCCTTTCTTAGGGGTGACATAAATGTGGTCTGTAGAGGGAAGGGCAGGAAATTCTTTTCTCCACCTGACAGCTCTCTGGCTATCCTGCTGGTGAGACCACGGCCCAGCCTGCCGGTGAATGCCCGTGACAGGGTGGTGTATCTGGCCGCGTCGGAAAACAGCATTTGTCTGTGGATGGGCAGGGCGCCCGATTCATCACAGGCGAGGAAGGCAGTACCGATCTGCGCCGCATCCGCCCCCAGTGTCATGGCTGCTGCTATCCCCCGGCCATTGGCGATGCCTCCTGCGGCGATGATGGGCGTTTTTACTTTTTCTTTTATTAACTGCAGCAATACAAAAGTTCCGGTGATGGATGATTCTGACGAAGCCAGGAATGACGGTCGATGTCCTCCCGCCTCGAAACCCGAAGCGATGATCATATCCACTCCGGTAGCATCCAGGGCGATGGCTTCGTCAAGGGTGGTGGCGGCGCCGACGGTTGTGATGCCGCGCTTACGGCATTGTTCGAGGATGTCGGCGGACAGGATGCCGAACATAAAGCTAAAAACCCTGGGACGGATGTCGAGGATTACCTGCAGCTGGTTTTCAAATCGCGACTTGAAAGGCGCGGGCTTTTCGGGTAAGGGTATGCCAGCTTCATCAAAGTAAGGTTTAAATACCTTTTTCGCCTGCTCATATTGCTCATCTGTGACAATGCCGCCGGGTGCATCGGTATCAGACACCCACAGGTTGAGGTTATACGGCTTGTCGGTGGCTGCCTTGATCTGTTTGTCCAGGTCATAAATTTCCTGCGGGGTGAGGGTATAGGCCCCGTAACCACCCAGTCCACCGGCATTGGATACAGTGGCTACTAATTCCACGGAGGAGAGGCCGCCGCCGAACGGCCCTTGCAGGATGGGATAATCAATGGCTAACAGTTCTGTCGCTTTTGTGTTGTACCACATAGTTGTAGTTAGGATACAAAAATACTTATTAGTGTCCAACCGGAAATGGCCGCTATGGCTCGAGGATCTCTTTTAATTTGGCAAGCGCTGCAGTCCAAAAACCCTGGGAATGTTCAGCAAATGTTTGCCCTTCTTTAAAAACGGAGAAATCACCCTGCTCGACGCTGACAGTAGTTACCCCTTCAGAAGCCGACTGAAGCCTGAACACGACCGTATTGTAAAAGGCGGATTCGTCCGGGTAACCATATCCCGGGTAATAAAAAGTAAACTGCAGCTCCTTGTTCTCCTCCATTACCGTTATAATACCTCTGGCGTTATCGTTGGGTTTTTCTTCATGTCTGCCTATCCAGCGCAGCTCAGCACCTTTTTCCCATGTCGAAACGGGCTTCATACCCAGCATAAATGTCTGCACTGTCTCAGGGGTAGTTATCGCTTTCCAAACCTTTTGGACAGGTGCATTGATGGTGATGTCCCCTTTTGCTATGATCTTGTTTTCCATGATTGTCGAATTTGAATATTTTTATATCGATGGAACAAAGCTACTACGGCTGATAAAGGCGGATATAGCAAATTTCAAAACAAGAATTGCAAAAATCAAAGGTTGGCTTTCCGGTACTGGGCGGGGGTCAGCGACGTATTCTTTTTAAAAAGGTTATTGAAATGCGCTGGTTCTTCAAACCCCAGCCGGAAAGCAATCTCTTTCACCGACAAGTCCGACTGGAGGAGCAGGGACTTGGCATGGTGAACCAAAAGATCAAGTATCAGCTGTTTGGCTGTTTTGCGGGTGGCCCTTTTTGCCATGGCATTCAGATAATTGGGATGAATATTCAGCTGTTCTGCATACCAGGCGGGCGAGAAATGAGCGGAGCTTAGATCCTCTTTTTTTGAAAGGGTGCGTTCGATCAGGGATTGATATTGGGCGATGAGATTGATCTCTGTCTTGTTGCGGGCGTCCGTGCCGCTAAAGCTGATATCCGCCACTTCTCTTCTGATCAGGTGCAGCAATAGGTTCAGATAGATCTCTATTAGCTTGAATTTGTCTTTTTTACCGGACTCGAATTCGGTGAGGATATTCCTGAACACCGGAAGCAATTGGTCGACGGCATCATCTGACAATTTTATTGGATGCACATTATCCAGTCGCAGAAATGAGAAGTCTTCGAGGAAATCGGCTCCAAAAGCGCATTGGTCGAGAAAATCCTGGCTGAATAAGATATAATAACCTTGCCAGTTGCGGTCAACTCCTTCGAAAGAGAGTACCTGATAAGGCGAATAAAAGATCAGGTTGGCATCAAAAGGTTGTCCCAGATGCTTTTTAGCAGTACCTTTTTCCACCAGTCCGATGCCATAAAATTCAACCCTGAAGGGCGCCATATTGAAAACAGGCAGCTGGGTGTGCTCCTCTTCATAATACTGTTGAAAAGACCGCACATCGAAATTCTTTGCCTTGGGTGGAGTATGGCCAAAAGTTTTGTAATATGCTGCAATGGTTTCAAAATACTGCATGATACAATTTACAGGAAATGCAACATTCCAGCTGAAAACAAAACCTTTTAAACAGATCTGTATAATATATTATAACTATTGATAATGAATTTAAAAGCACCTGCCACCAGGAACCTCTGGGTAGATTATCTTCGCAGCGGTATCACTGTCCTGGTAGTGGCCCATCATTCGGCGCTGGCTTATACTACTTTTGCGAGGTTCGATAAAGTGGCCTACATCAGGTCCACTCATCCTGTCGTAGATATAAAAAGATGGGTCGGGCTCGATATCTTCGAGAACTTCAACGACGTGTTCTTTATGTTCCTGATGTTCTTCATCGGGGGATTGTTCCTCCCGAAGAGCATCGAAAAGAAGGGACCGCCGACCTTTATCAAAGACAGGGTTTACAGGCTGTTGATCCCTTTTTTATTGGGAGGCACGCTATTGATGCTGATCGCTTACTTTCCCTCTTACTATCTGGCGCATAACGATGCGGGTATCGTCCGCTATATAACGGATTTCTTTTCGGTGGAACGATGGCCTGTAGGTCCGCCCTGGTTTATCTGGGTGCTGTTTGCATTCAACCTGGTCTTTGCGCTTTTGTATCCTTTTGCCGGACAATGGCTGAAATGGCTGGGGAAGGCGCAATGGTTGCAGGGACGAGGCAAGACGACGTTTGTTCTGACGGTATATATCATGACCTGGATCTTATATGTACCGGTAGCTTATGCCATCGGAGCGGGAATCTGGACGGGATGGGGGCCTTTTGATTTTCAACTGAGCCGGGTCCTTGCCTACTTTGGCTATTTTATGCTGGGTGTTCTGGTGGGATATACAGATTTCAATAACGGTGTATTTAGCAAAGATGCGACACTCGTTAAGCGCTGGAAAAGCTGGGTCTTGTTATCGTTGCTGCTATACACAGCGTTGACATTGAATAACAGGCTGCATATGTTGAGCAAAATGGGGTACTACTCGCTTTATGTCGCGAGCTGCACGGCTAGCTGTATCGCCTTTATTACCTGTTTTCGAAGATTTGTAAGTACGCCTGTATATTGGTGGGATTCCCTTTCAGAGAATGCCTATTTAATTTATCTGATCCACTATGTTTTCGTCACGTGGATTCAATTTGCCTTATTGGATCTGAATATACCGGCCTTTGTAAAGTTCCTGGTTGTATTTCCTTCTTCTTTGATGCTGAGCTGGGGTCTGAGCATTTTATTGAGAAGGATAAAATTGGTCAGGAAGTACCTGTAACAAAATCGTCCCGCCCGCGACCAATCGGGTATGCTTAGGATCCATAATACCCATAAAAAGTACAACAATGAGCCCGTTCTGGATATCCCTTCCCTGCAGTTGGAGAAGGGGATCTATTGGCTACAGGGGATCAACGGTTCGGGAAAGACGACCTTGTTACGGATGATCGCGGGTTTAACTCCCTTTGAAGGAGAAATTCTGATCAATGACATCAGTAGCCGTAAGAGTCCGGTTTATTACCGGCGGCAGGTAAGCTGGGCGGACGCTGAGCCTTTATATCCTGCCTTTATCACAGGAAGGGAGCTGGTGGACTTCTATGCCAATATCCGGAAGGCTTCGGCCCGGCAGCTGGACGATCTGATCACGTGTTTTGGCGTGCGATCTTATCTGGCGAACCCGATCGGCTCATATTCCAGCGGCATGGTCAAGCGGTTGTCATTGCTGCTGGCCATGGTGGGCGATGCATCGCTTATTTTGCTGGATGAGCCGCTGGCGACCCTGGATACGGATGTGGTGCGACTGCTGCCTGCCCTGATGGAACAGCGCCGGAAGGAGCTTGGCGTCAGCTTCATTTTCAGCTCGCACCAGGCATTTCCCGAAGATGCGCTCGCGGTCGACAGCAAACTGGTGGTGGCCTCAAAGACTATTCAATTTGTGGATTGATATGAAAAGAACGGTGCTATTTAAAAGCCTGGTTAAGACTTTTTACAGACAAAATGCGGGACAGCTGGCCTTTCTGTTCTTCTTTATGGTCCTGTCGGTCGGCAGGGCAAATGATGTGGGACTGCTGGAATATCATTATTCATTGATAAAGGGAATGCTGACCAATCCATCTTTCTTAGGCGTCGTGCTGCTGGCGTGGTGTATTTATGCCTGGAAGTGTGTCCGGTTTGTGGCATTTATGCTGCGACGACCGGAATTTTCGTTTCTTAGTTTGTTGTCATTACCGGATGGCTGGCAAGTCTATTGGTTGTTATTGTTTGTGCAGGGTCTGCTGTTCCTGCCCGTTAGCCTATATGCGGTGGTCATGCTGGGGGTGGGTTTTCATGAGCATTGGTATGGGTCTACTGCACTGGTAGGCGTGTTTATTTTGGTTGTCTGCTGCATAAGCGCCGCCTGGTACCTCCATCTTTTGCGTATACCGGGAATGGCCATCCGGAGTTTACGTTGGGGCAGGCCGTTCCTGGGACGACAGCAGTCTTACGGGAAATTCCTGATCCGGTATGTCCTGAGCACGCGCAAGGTGCTGCTGGTGGTGATCAAGCTCTATAGCTGCGGGATTTTGTACCTGATCCTGCGCGGCAATACTCCGGATCGCTATGATCTGCAGATGGTCCTGCTATTTTATAGTTTTGGATTGCTGGGGCATGGTTTGCTGATCCATCTTATGAAGGGAATGGAGGCGGCCCGGCTGGACTTTTACCGGGGTTTGGCGGTATCGCTATGGGGGCGATTTGGCCAGTATGGGTGGTTCTATCTGATCCTTCTTGTTCCCGAGATCCTTACCATCGCATCGCTGACGCCCGGGTCCTTACGTTATCGGGATGCGGTCCTGCTGGTTCTTTGGAGCTATAGCATATTGTTATTGCTAAACAGCCTTCACCTGTACCCTTTTCCCCGTATGATGGATTACCAGAAGGTAATAGGATGTATCTTTTTTGTGATCTACCTGGGAGTGCTGATGGGGATATGGGTTTGGCTGACACTACTGTTTTTAAGCCTGGCGGTTGCCATTTTTTTCGGAAGGTATTACTCTCCACGGGCAAATATTTAGCGCAGCATTTGGGATCGAGGTTATGTGTGAACGGGCTCTCGTAAGATCGTCCTTAATTTTTCCGGCGACGTTTTTCTAAAGTCAGAGAGATAGATCTCATGGTGAAGACCGTTTTTGGACAGTCCTTTTTCAGTTATAAACTCGCTGACTTTCTGCAATGTTTTGGGCTCTTCCGAAAACGGACCGGTATGGAGTATCTGCACGCAGGTCCCTTCGGTCATGGAAAAGAGCTGGACATTACCGGCCTCCTGTATCCCCTTTTTTAAGATCACCGTATCTATAGCATCCTCGGTCATTTCATTAGTGACAAATTCCGGCATACGGATCAGCAGCCTGTATTCCCACTTACTCCTGGGCACCCTGAGGGGCGCCTCGGTGATGGAGAGGCTCCCCAGCTCTTTTTCGTCAAACCACCACAACCCCTCCAGTTTGGAGACGATAAAGTCTTGTTTTAATGATTTGCACATAAATTTTATGGTATAGGCCGTGGCGTACAGCGTCTGTATCGCCTGCGTAAATTTTTCATCCGAAGGGTCCCCTTTGCCGGCGAGAGACAGGAAGGAGGCCGGTCCTATCTCTATGATCGTGGGGTTGGGCTTTGCCGAAAAATATTCCTTGTGCAATTTTGACAGATCCATTTTTTCCATCTTACATGATTTTGATGATCATGCTGCAAGATGGAGGGGCGTAGTGACAGCCTTATGTCAGCAGACGCTGAAAAATGTTCCCGGGAGGAAGGCTGTCAGCGGTCCCTGAGGACGACAAAACGTTGTACCCGGGAGGCGGCGCCGGAAGATAACCTGGCATAATAGATCCCGGCCGGAAGCGCTGGAGCGAAATAAATGGTTGCCCCCGACTGGATAGAACTGGTATGGGCTACGACGGCGCCCAGGTTATCGAAAATGGTAAGGGCATATCCTTTACCTGAGGCGATATCGCTCCTGGTGGTGAGCGATCTTCCATCTGAAGGGTTGGGGAATAATATAAATCCCCGGGCCTGATCCTGACCCTGGTCTTGCGACTGCTGCCCGTTGGATGATCCCGGCGACTCCGGCAACAGGGGCAGGGTGGTCTGTGTGGCATTGGTAGAGCCCCAATAAAAATTATTGGAGAGATTGGCCACCGAGAGTGTGCTCCTGTTCACCTGTGGATTGGAAGGTGTTCCGGCATTGGTTGCACCTGCGCCTGGCGCCGCAGCCGCTGCCAGGGTGAGCCGCAGGTCTGAGGTTGACCATACCAGTCCCATGCCTGTGGCTTCGGTACGAATGGAGAAGGGTGTCCCGGTGCCGCTCATCCCATTTGCCGTCGAAACGGTCCAGTAGGAGTTGGATCTCACCTGTACGGGTGTACCTGCATCCGTAAACGATACGGCTGACGAACCGGAGATGCTGGTGTGACCTACCTTAATGGTGCCGCCGGAAGTCAGGCCTGTGCTGGCGAAGTAAATGGGCCGGTAATTTACAGAGTCCCCGATAGGAAAAAGGCTGGCGCTGGTCCCCTGGACGATGGCGGATGTGGGAAACCAGCGCTGCATGGTACCGCCATAAAGCCAGCTGCCGGTGGAATAAGACAATGTTCCTGTGCTGGTGGCGGAAGTTCCAAGCGTAAGCGTATACCCATTCAGGTTGACCTCTCCCGATGTCAGGGTGAGATTGCTGTTCACGGCCAGGTTGTTGGTAGTGATATTTATAGCAGGGGCGCTGGAGGTGTTATTGATCGTAAGATTATTGAAGACGCCTGAGGTCAGGCCATTTATTTGCTGCTGGGCGCCACCGGACATTTTGACCCCTGCGTTTGCGGCGGTGGAGTTGTCGGTAAACTTCCCGTTGTTGGTAAAATCACCCTTAATGCTTAGAGACGATGTCGCGCTTGCAGCGATGGTAACCGAAGAGACCGGATAGGTGTTGCTGATAGTAAGATCCCGGCAGAGGGCTGCTGTCCCGGCATTTATGGACGGCATGTTGATGTTGGCCGCGGTGTTCGTTATGACGACATCGGTGCTGCTGGTTGGTACGGTATTGCTGCACCAGTTGCCGGCTGTGTTCCAATCAGTGCTGGTCGCGCCTGTCCAGCCGCCGCCCGGCAGAACAGTGAACTTAATGGCTGCGGAAACACTGGTGCAGGAGCTGCCGGTTTTCACCTTCACCTTATACCAGGTGGTTTGTGTCAAAGTGGGCGTTACATACGTGGAATTGGTGCTGACGCCTGACGCGTTGACGTAGGTGATGTCATCGGTGCTGCTCAGCCATTGATACGTCGGAGAGGAGGCTGTATTGACAGATGTCAATGTACCTGCAGTGCTTCCGGTACAAATATTCCTGCCGGCAGGAGTGATCGAATTGGAAAAAGAACAGACCAGGGCTGTGGCCGAGCAGGGACCGGTATTGCAGTCATTGGTAGTGCCAAAGATCGTAGAGCCGCCGGTTGACGTAAGCGTGCCGGTGGTATTGATGGTGCCGGTGCCTCCGACGGTGATGCTGCCTGTCGAGTTTGCAAAATCCCCGTTGACGATGAGCGCTCCGTTGACATCGAAAGTGCCGCTATTATTCTTGTTGGTAAGGTCTCCGTTGATAATGAGGGTTCCGCTGGACTCCACGATGATATTCAGACTTCCGCTGTTGTTCAGCTGTGTATAGCCAAGGATCAATGTACCATATACTTCAATGGTGCCGCTGGTGAACACATTGGGTGTGCCCGATGTGCCTCCTTCAAAACTGACGGTTACATTGGAATCGATGGAAATGGTATTGCTCCCGGCAGCCGGATTGAAAGTATAGGCCGTTCCTCCCGGCTGATCGATAGCGTTGCTCTTAAAGTCCCATGCGCCCGTGGGCGAAAGACTGGCATCCAGCGTCAGGGGATTTTTTACGTTGACAGTTCCACTTGCTGCAGGCACTGCTCCTCCGGACCAGGTGGTGGGATCGCTCCAATTGCCGCTTGTCATTGTATTCTGAGAGAATGAGACGATCGTGACGATCATGAGACAGGAAAAAATGAGGGCTTGTTTCATAAGAGTAACTGGATTTCTTTGAATTGAGATGAAAAGCGTAAAAATATTGCCAGTTTATAATCATATGAATATCAGGCAGTAATAAAGATTATTTTTGGGAATACAGTTTCAAAACAGGAATGTAGTTCCCATTTTGGGTCATTGATAGATGAAAATCTGTAGGAAAAACTAAGTGGATCTTGAGTTGCCTGTCTATCACTGAGCTGGGACTGCTCCAGTCACGCCGGAGGCATGTAAATGCACGATCAGCCACCCGCTATTCTCCTTTTTAAGGACGATCGTACGTCTTCCGAGAAGGCCTGGATCATTCAGCAGAAATGTCACAATAGCCACGGTCCCTAGCATTTGAATTTTCAATTCTTTGGGCTCTATGATGAGGTAGGGGGGTGAAGATCTTTGTGTTCGCGCATGCTCAAACACCCGGCTGAAGATGTTGAGGATCTCTGTCTTGTTGCCGGCCCTGTAGGGGAACCTTGCGGAAGGGGGAAAGAAGGCGGTAGCGCTATCTGCAAAACATGATGTAAATTTCGTCCAGTCGAGATTGGTGAAGGCTTGCAGGAATACATCCATGGTGTGAACGACGGCCATGGAATCGCTCTGTCGGTCTTGTGCGGAAGAAAAAAAGGGCTTGACAGCCAGCAGGATGATCAGCCCGGTGATAAAGGCGCTCTTCATGACTATAAATATAAACCTTCCGCCGGTTATTTTGTTAAAGATCGGCATGGTCATAAGCTATAAGGTCAAGTCGGACAGACCGGATCCATCCCTGACGGTGTTTGAGGAGACGCTCTCTTTCCGGAGCGGTTTCCGGCAGGTGGAGATCCCTTCCTCTGTGGGGGAGGGCAGGTTGATAGCCCTGCATTTTGGCGACGATTTTCATGTCAATTTCCAGTTCTACCGTCTCGATGTGCCTCTCGAAGTGATCAAGGAGCATTCGCATGACCCTCACGATCTTGTCTATATCATTTTTTATCAGCTGGATCTTCCGGAGACAGCCTGGTTTCGTGGAGAGGAAGTAGTCTATGAGCAGGAAGGAGTGAATATCTATACGCAGTCCATCGATGTGACATTGAGCTTCCCGGCTCATACCCGGCGCAATGTCGTCTGTCTCCGTATATCCCGCAAGCTCCTGCAGGGGCTGCTGGGTAATCATGATGAGGATTACCTTGGCGAATTACTGCGTCCCTCCAACTCTTTTTTTATCAATGAACGGCTGACGACGGAAATGCGTAGCGTCATAGGGGAATTACAGGTGCCGCCGGCTGTGAGAGGTTTAGAGCAGCTATTCTATCACACCCGCGTTTTACAGCTGATCTACCTGCTCATGGAGCAATTGAATAAAAGGGCCTTTCTTCCCAACAGGAACGACGATCCTCTGCTGATAGCCCGTATCTTTAATGCCCGCGCATTGCTGGTGCAGGATCTTTCTTCACCGCCTACCATCGCGAGCCTTGCACGTCATGTCCTTCTCAGCGAGTCCCAGCTGAAGCAATCCTTCCGCGAAATGTTTGGCGTGAGCATCTACCAGTATTTTCAACGTATGCGCCTGGAAAAGGCGCGGCTGCTGCTGGCCGGAAAAGGCCGGACGGTGAAAGAGGTAGCCTATGAGCTGGGATTTACTAACATAGGGCATTTTTCACGTCTTTTTGAACGGGCCTTCCATGTCAAGCCAAAAAGGTTCCAGCTGGACAGACCCGGCCAGCCTCTCATTTCCGCCTGATTCGACACTTTTTACATCGTTCCGGGCAATTTCTCCTCGAATCGAGCATGTTTCTTTGCAGAAGATATGGAGACAGGCTTTAGAAAATGGATCATCACCATCACGGTGATCATCTCGGCTATCATCGAACTTATCGACACTACCATCGTCAACGTTTCTATCAATACGATGAGTGGTAATCTCGCGGCTTCCCTGGAAGATACTGCCTGGGTCATTACCTCCTACGCCATCGCCAATGTCATCATTATCCCTATGACGAGCTTTCTGGCGGAGAAGATCGGGCGTAAGCAATATTATGTGGGATCGATCATCCTGTTCACGGTGACCTCTGCGCTGTGCGGGTTTTCGGGTAATCTCTGGGAGCTTGTCGCTTTTCGTTTTTTGCAGGGGCTTGGCGGCGGCGCGCTTTTGTCTACCTCTCAAGCCATCCTTTTCGAAACCTTTCCACCCAAGGACAGGCCGCTGGCCAGCGGGATATTTGCATTGGGTGTTATCATCGGTCCGTCCATCGGTCCTGTCATGGGCGGCTACATCGTCGACAATGCCACCTGGCCCTGGATCTTTTTTGTCAACATCCCCATTGGGCTGGCCGCTACGCTGCTGTGTATCTATTATCTGCGGCCTACCCAGCGCTCACGGGACGGTAAGCCTATAGATTGGCTGGGCATCGCTTTGCTGAGTGTGGGAGTTGGCTCTTTACAGGTAGTGCTGGAAAGGGGAGAGACGGATGACTGGTTTGCCGCCAGCTACATTATTTTTCTTACGGCCCTTTCGGCGCTGACCTTGACCATTTTTGTATGGTGGCAGCTGCAGGCGCGCTATCCCGTCGTCAATCTTCGGGTGTTGAAGAGCGTTACCCTCTCCGTTTCTGCGATCATGACCTTTGTCCTGGGTTTTGGGCTTTTCAGCGCGATCTATGTTTTTCCCTTGTTTGCGCAGCGTATCCTTGGGTATTCTGCTTTTCAAACGGGGCTCATGATCATGCCGGGAGTGCTTATGGGGGCAGCTATCTCTCCCTTCCTGGGTAAAATGATGCAAAAAGGCGTTCGTCCGCAATACCTGGTCATCCTTGGATTTGGATTGACGGCTATCTTCAATTTCTGGATGTCCCGATCGAACCTGGAATCCGGCACCGGCGATTTTGCACTACCGTTGATCTTTCGTGCGCTGGGGGCGGCGCTGCTCATCGTACCTCTGACGGCGCTGGCAGTCTCCGAACTGGCGCCCCGGGATATTCCCCAGGGTGCGGCATTGAATAATATGATGCGACAGATGGGCGGGTCTTTTGGTATCGCGCTTATCAATACCTATATTGCTCACCGTGTGGCTTACAATCGGACGACGCTGGTATCGCATGTCGCCATTGGCGACCGGACTACCGGGGAGTGGCTGCGGCAGGCGGCAGGCCGGATGATGGCCCATGGGGCGACGGTCCTCGAGGCTTCGCGCAGGGCGTTGGCGGCGCTGGAAGCCACGGTAGTAAGGCAGACCTTTCTGCTAAGCTATATGGATGCATTCCTGTTGCTGGCTCTGCTCAATGCCTGCTGTATCCCGTTGGTGGTGATAACGATCCGCAGGAAAAAGGCGGCGGGTGCGGCGCCGGCTGCAGCGGGAGCGGGTGCGTCGACCGGAGGGGGTGCGAGTGCCAGGGAGGAGCCGGCTGCCAGGATTGAGCTGGAAGCGCATTGAGCGGTAGGGATTTTGAGGACCTAAGCCGGTTTGATAGGCAGGAACATAATTTTGTCGATCTAAATAATGTTCACCCAAATAAAGGTACGAAGAAGGATTGCCTGCTCGGATTTTTCTCCAACCAAATACACAGCGATTTGAGGACAGCGATGATCCTGGCCATCTTTATATCCTGCATGGGGTTGTTCGGGCTGGCGCTGTTCACCGCACAAAGGAAGACGGCGGAGATCAGCATCCGGAAAGTGTTGGGCGCCACGAGGGTGGATATCTTGGCCTTGTTGAATAAAGGATTCGTGGGTCTGATTCTGTTGTCGCTCGTCATTGCCTCGCCCATCGCCTTTTGGCTGACCCACCGCTGGCTCGAGGAGTTCGCTTATAGACGGCCGATCGACTGGTGGGTGTTCCCGCTGGCGGGTGCGGGGGCGATCCTGATCGCTTTGATTACGGTAAGTTCTCAATCGATAAGGGCGGCGGCGACCAATCCGGTAAAGGGTTTGCAGTCGGAGTGAAACCGACTTCAGGTTTGTCAGATTAGCTGTTTACTCATATCTGCTATTTGTCGGTTCAAGTAGTGGCTATTACAACTTATTACCTGGCCGCTCAGGAAGCTGCCTTCAAAAAAAATATCATCAAAGTGACCCGGATTGGACAATTTCAAACCGGGTCTTGGAGGAATTAAAGCCCCTAACACAAATTGCCGGACATTGACTAGTGATCGTTATTAGTAAGCGGAACTTTGCAAAAAATATTAGTCAATTTCGTCAGTCCTTCGGAAGCCGATTCGGGGTCTTGGTTCCCGAGGAGGGTTGATTAACTTCTCCAATGCAGTATATACTTCCTCGAATTGTGCATCATATTGGCTTCGCATCTCGATCATGATTTCCAGGACCTCCTTGTAGTTGGATGCTATTTTCCGTAAAGCTACAAATGCCCGGATTATCGCTATATTCATTTCTATAGCGGTCTTGCTTTTAAGCACACTGGATAGCATAGCAACCCCAGTTTCAGTAAAAGCGAAGGGGTTGGCACCGCCCAGGTATTTCTTATGTGGTATCACATTTTGTGATACCACTACATCTATCTCATCCTCAGTTAGTTCAAACATAAAGTCGTCAGCAGGGAACCTTTCCATATTTCTTCTGACTGCCTGTTTTAAAGTCCTTGTTTCGACCCCATATAATTCAGCAAGGTGCACATCCAAGATAACCTTTTCGCTGCGTAGAACGACTATCTTCTTAAGAATTGCCTCCTCGATTATTGTAACTGTTTCTGTAATAAGATAAGTTTTTAGGCATAGCTATTCGCTACACCGCAATTATCAAATGTCAATTGTTTTTGTAAAATCGGTCTGGAAGAACAGAAGGACTACAAATTGATTTTTTAAAATTTTAAAACTTTTCTTGCAGCCGTTCGTCGATATCGACCTGATTGGATTCAAACCATGAACTCAATGGAAGAGAGGAAATTGCAAAATGAGGTATTTCAAGGCGTCAAACTTTCAAATACAAAAAACCCGCTACTAGAGCGGGCTCTTTATTTTCTATGCTTTGTTAGTGACCCGGATTGGACAGATTTCAAACCGGACTTTGTACGATTTGAGACTGATATCGGATATCTAACTTAGCACCAATATCGTCAGTCAGTTTCGTCCGCTCTACGGAAGCCAATTCGGGGCCTTGGTTCATCTGGTGGATTAAGCATTTCCTTTAATGTCTCAAGGATCACCTGTATCTCTTCCTCGTGCTCATTCATCCTTGTATCTTGCTGAAGAAGATTCTTCTCTATCTGCTCAAGTTTTATCATTATATCCTTGTGGTTTAAAACAATTTCCCGCAGCTTTGTGAATACTCTTATGACCAGAATATTAACAGCTATAGCTCT
>Ga0207695_10000637_pt1 | contig 70175 bp, 60 predicted proteins | sample KBSC54metaG_FD_184354 | JGI IMG/M metagenome (GOLD analysis project Ga0207695, IMG submission 184354) | Corn rhizosphere microbial communities from Kellogg Biological Station, Michigan, USA - KBS C5-4 metaG (SPAdes) (version 2) | ecosystem: Host-associated > Plants > Roots > Rhizosphere > Soil...
CGTTGAGGCTTTGCGCCGCTAGTTAGCGAGACTGCAAACCTTAATTTCACTTCAATTCCATTGTGCCGGAAATAGGGTCTTTAAACTGCAAAACACATGCACGGAAAATTGCGAGTGGAATGAGTGAGTTGGGACGGACGACGGTACCTGGAGATTGACGAGATGCGCGGCGACTTATGTTTGTAGCTCAGCTATTGAGCGGAACAACAAGATAATGGCGGCTTCGTGCGTCTGATATCGACACGCGGCGGGGCGCTCCAAACTGTGCTGGCCGGTTGGAGCGTAGTTGCGTGGTTGAGGAAGCTGTGTCGCCCGGGGCAGAGATGACTACTCTGCCCGCAGTGCGTTTACGGGGTTGACTTGTGAGGCGCGGCGCGAGGGGAGATAGCAGGCGAGCAGCGCTATTCCCAGGACTGCGGCGGTGGAGAGGCAGTAGGTGAGCGGATCCATGGGGCTGACCTTGAAAAGGATCGAGCTCATGAAGCGCATGGTGGCGAAGGCGGCGCTGACGCCAAAGATGGCGCCGATCCCCGCAAGGATGAGTCCCTGGCGCACGAACATGCCGGTGAGGTGGTCGCGCTGTGCGCCGAGGGCCATGCGGATTCCGATTTCGCGAGTGCGTTGCGAGACGGCGTAGGAGATGACGCCGTAGATTCCAACGATGCCGAGGAGAAGAGCCATGCCACCTGCGACGCAGAGCATGATGAGCGTGAATGACGTGCGAGCCATGGACTTGGTGTAGAGTTCGCCGACGGTGCCGGGTTCCGCGAGAGGCAGTTCGCCGTTGATGGACCAGACAGCCTGCTGGACCTGCGTGAGGAATGCGGCGGAGCCGGCGCGTGAAGAGCGAATGACATATGTGAGGCCGCGGTTGATGCTCTCCTTCTGGCCTTCGAAGCGATCGCGCCAGAGGGGCCAGTAAACGACGGAGGGAGCCTTCTTGCTGACGCCGTCGTAGTAGACGTCGTGAGAGACGCCGATGATTTCGCGCCAGTCGTCGTTGGTGCCGACGCGGATCTTTTTACCAATGGCGTTTTCAGGAGTTCCCCAGTATTCGCGGGCGAGATTCTCAGAGACGAGGGCGACGGGCCGCTTCTGATAGGTTTCGGCCCAGGTGAGCTCACGGCCAGCGACAAGCGACGTGCCAACGGTGGAGAAGTATCCGGGAGAGACAAAGATGAAGCGGCGGATGGGCGGGAGTTCGCCTTCGCGGTAGGTGCGGTCCTGCGCAAAGATCGGATCGTTCGAATCGTGGCCGTCCATGGGGATCTCCGTGGAGAAGGCGACGGAGGAGACATTGGGAATGGCGGCGAGCTTGTCGGCGATGGCCTGCTCGAAGCGGAGTACGCGCTCGCGTTCTTCCGTAGGGATGGTGGTTTCGGGAACGTAGATGCGGAATTTCTGGAGCGAGGCGGGGTCGGTGAATCCGGGTGAGACGTTGGCGAGGGCGCGGAAAGTGCGGATCATGAGGCCGGAGCAGATGAGCAGGACGAGGGCGAGTGCGACCTGAATGACGACGAGTACTTTGCGGGCGCGCTGGCGTTCGCGGGTTTGGGTGCCGGAGCGTCCGCCTTCGCGAAGGCCGGTGTACATGCTGATGCCGGAGTACTTGAGAACCGGAAGCATGCCGATGACGACGCTGACGAAGAGTGTGGCGAGGAGCGTGAAGAGAAGGACCGGCGGATTGATGCCGATTTCGTGAAGGCGGGGAAGGCCGGTGGGGGCCATGGAAACGAGGAGGCGGAGTGCTCCGAAGGCGAGAGCGAGGCCGATGAGGCCGCCGGAGACGCCGAGTACAAGACTTTCGATGAGAAGGCCGGCGGTGATGTTGGCGCGGCCCGCTCCGAGGGCGGAGCGAACGGCGAGCTCCTGACGGCGGCCTTCAACGCGGACGAGAAGCAGGTTGGCGACGTTTGCGCAGGCAACGAGAAGGACGACGATGATGGATCCCATGAGGACCCAGAGGACGTTGCCGATGTCGCCGATGACGTCGCGTTTCAGCGTATGGATGTTGGCGCGGACTTTGGCGGACTCGAAGATGCCGGCGGGGAATCCATCAGGCGCGGGGAAGCTGTGGATGGCGATGGGGAGCAGGCGATCGATGTCGGCGTTGGCCTGCTTGAGTGTGACACCGGGCTTCATACGGGCGATGCCGCGGAAGCTGAAGTTGCCGAGCTTGACCTTGCTGCGATCGAGCTGCATGGGGAGGAAGATGGCTGCGTCGTAATCGTCGAGGAAGGTGAAGTCGCGCGGAAGGACGCCGATGATTTCGCGGGCGGTGCCGTCGACGGTGAGGGAACGGCCGATGACGGATTGGTCGCTGCCGAATTTGCGCTGCCAGTAGGCGTAGGAGAGGAGGATGGTTTTGGGCGCGGTGGGAGAGTCGTCGTGCGGTGTGAAGATGCGGCCGAGTGCGGGCTTGACGCCGAGCATGGGGAAGACATCCTGGGTAACGTCGAGGCCGTTGATGTGCTCGGGCTGTCCCGCGCCGGTGATGGATAGGGAGTCGCCGTTGTACATGCCGACGCTTTGCAGCGTGCTGCTCTGCTCGCGGTCGATGAAGTAGAGGAAGGGCGCCATGTTGAGCTCGTCGAAGCCGATGCCGGTGGCGCTGTGCCAGATGCCGATGAGCTGCTCGGGGTGGGGATAGTTGAGGGGCTTGAGCAGCACGCCATCGACGACTCCGAAGACGACGGCGTTGGCACCGATGCCGATGGAGAGTGTGATCAGGATGATGGAGGTGAAAAGCGGGGCGCGAAGGAGGCGACGGAGAACCTGCTTGAGCTGATCTTTAAACATGAATCCTGATCCTCGAATTGGGGCTGGGCCGGGTGAGACGGACTCGGCCTTGGATGGGATTACGCAGGATTTGGGGGTGGAGTTCGCAAAAAGTGACGAATGGTGATCAGGGGTGGAAAGGACATAGTGGGAGAGCATCAAAATCTGGGATGGAGGTGACATGCCGAACACGCAAAAGCTTGTTCCAGCAGATCAACTTGCGGCAACAAACAAAGTGCATTTTCCCAACGAGAGCGCGGAGTATCGCGCGGCGCGGAACGCGCTTCTGGTAGAGGAGATTGAGCTGCGGAGAAATATTGAGCGGGTGGCCGCACAGAGGCGGGCTCTGCCCGATGGAGGGAAGGTGCCGAAGGATTTCGAGTTTGGCGGCGAGCGCGGGCCAGTGAAGCTGTCGGAGTTGTTTGGCGGCAAGGATACGCTGATGATTTACAGCATGATGTTCGGACCGCAGCGGAAGGCTCCTTGCCCGATGTGTACGTCGTTTCTGAGTTCGTGGAATGGGACTGCGACGAATTTGCGGGAGCGGGTTGCGATTGCGGTGACGGGGCGCTCGCCGATTGAGCGGTTGATTGAGTTCAAACGACTGCGGGGATTTGAAAAGCTTTCGTTCGCATCGGACATGAGCGGCGAGTATACGAGGACGTATGTGAATGCGGATGATGCGGACGTGCCGGGGTTCAGCGTGTTCACGCGGCGGGATGGGACGGTGCGGCATTTTTATAGCGGAGAGATGAGCGGCGAGATGGCGGATCCGGGGCAGGACCCACGCGGCGCGCCGGATCTGGATCCGCTGTGGCTGATGCTGGATATTACGCCGGAGGGCAGGGGAACGGATTGGTATCCGAAGCTGGAGTACAGCAAAAAGTGAATTGGAAGGCGGCGAATCGTTTGATGTAATCGCCGCCTGTTTACTTCTTACCTGCGGGCATGGAATCGGGGTCGAGGAGATGCGGGTTTCCATCTTTGTTGGTCAGCGTGATGGATGTTTCTCCGCCGTCGGCATTGAGGACCAGGTAGGTAGGATCGACTCCGCCACTGAGATCGATGCCGGAGCCCTGTTCTGTGGTCGCAATCTTCACTGAGGGGCGGCCGTCGGGGCGAATGAGGCGGAAGACGACTGATTCCGGGTAGATCTTTCCGGACTGGTCGGTTAACGAACCGTCGAGTCTGCGCGCGGGGCCTGCGGGAATTACCGAGATGGAAGCCCGAAGCTTTCCTGAAGCGTCCACGATCTCGAGGCCGCGGCCACGAAGGATCGCGGGCGCTGTGTCTGCGGAAACAGTTGTCGGTCGCTGCGAGAGAGTGAAAGTAAGGAGGCCGAGGTTGAGGAGCGTGAGGACCGTAAGCGGAGTGGATATACGTTGCACGGCGTGGACTCCTTTTGAGCAGTGGTGATAGCTGACCTGAACCGAGATTGGAAGGAAGGGCGGCAGAAGTTGTTTATGGCAATTCTTCCGCCGCCGTTGCGACATCCTATTTGATGCCGATGACCATGGAGTCTGGGCCGACGAGGTGTTCGACGCGGGTTTCGCGGAAGCCGGCTTCTTTCATCCATGCGATGCAGTCTGCGCCGGTGTAGTCGAAGCCGCCGGGGGTTTCGATGAGCATGTTGAGGGACATGAGGAGGCCGAATGCGTTCTTGCGGCGGTCGTCGTCGATGATGCTGTCGTAGGCGATGAAGGCTCCACCTTGGGGGAGTGCTTCGTAGGCTTTGCGGACGAGCATCTTCTTCTCTTCGAGATTCCAGTCGTGAAGAATGTGGCCCATCATGATGACGTCGGCTTTGGGAAGCGGATCGGTGAAGAAGCTGCCTGGCTGGAAGCGAAGGCGGGACGAGAGGCCGTTCTGTTCGACGTACTCCTCGAAGATGGGTGCGACTTCAGGGAGATCGAATCCGATGCCGGTGATGTGCGTGTTCTTGAGTGCGACCTGGGTGATGAGATCGCCCTGGGCGGTGCCGCAGTCGGCGGCGGTCTTGTATTTGCTCCAGGGGAACTTTGCGGCGATGGCCATGTTGGCGCCGCGGCTGACGCCGGTCATGGCGCGGAGAAAGCCCTTGAGGCGGGTGGGGTCGGCGTAGAGGGCGGCGAAGGTGTCGGCCTCGTGAGCGGCTTCGTTCTGGTTTTCGCCGGTGCGAAGCGCGATGGTGAGGTGACGCCAGTGGTGATAGAGGCGCTTGTTGGCCATCTCGAGGATGCCGCCGATATAGGAGGGCTTGTGCTTGTCGAGGAAGACGTCGCTGGAAGGTGTGTTGCGGTAATGGCCGTTTTCGCGCTGAAGGAAACCGAGGGCCACGAGGGCGTCGAGGAAGTCGCGTGAGGAGCGTGGGTGGAGGCCGAGGCGGCCGGTGAGGGCTTCGAGAGTTTCTGGGCCGCGGGCGAGCTCGGTGAAGACCTCCATTTCGACGGCGCTGAGGAGAGTTTTGGAGGCCCAGAAGGCAAGGCCGGTTTGCAGGATGTGATCGGGAGAGATAGCGGGCGTGGATGTCTCAGGTGCGACTGCGGTAGTGGTCATGTTTGTACCTCGAATGTGATCTGGCCCTGTGGGTATCCTGGCCGGCAGGGAAATGCAGACGGCAGGGGAAGCAATACACCCGCTGAAGAGGAGCGAATTTCGCGGGGACCCGATTGCGTTGGGCTCGTGGAGCGATACGAGTGTATATGAGGCGAAGTCGAGCAGAGAACGAATAAACGAGGGTGAGCGGCGAAGCTTTCAGGAGCGGGGCAAAGCTGGTATGCTGCCTGCGCAGAGAAAAGCGATTTACAAGAGGGGTGCACGGCGATGTGGTTTCTTGGCATGGATGTGGGTACGGGCGGAACGCGGGCGGTGGTTGTTGACGGGAATGGAAAGCTGATCAGCGGTGCTTCAAGCGAGCACGCGCCATTTCGCACGCCGCATCCAGGCTGGGCCGAGCAGGATCCGGAAGACTGGTGGAGGGCCGCACAGGAGGCGATCAGGGGCGCCATCAAGGCTGCTCCAGAGCCGCACGAGCCGATTGCGGGAATCGGACTGACGGGGCAGATGCACGGCGCGGTGATGCTGGATGAGAATGGCGCGGTGCTGCGGCCGGCGCTTATCTGGTGCGACGTTCGGACGCAGCCTGAGTGCGACTGGCTGACGGAGAAGATTGGGTACGAGAAGCTGATCGAATTGACGTGCAATCCTGCGCTGCCGAATTTCACACTGACAAAGCTGCTGTGGGTGAAGACGCACGAGCCGGAGACGTTCGCGAAGATTCGTCACATCATGTGTCCGAAGGATTATGTGCGCTACAGGCTGACGGGGGAGTTTGCGATCGATGTGCAGGAGGCGAGCGGCACGCTGCTGCTGGATGTGACGCACCGGCGGTGGTCGAAGGAAGTGGCGGAGGCTGCGGGGATTCCGGAGAGCTGGCTGCCGAAGGTGTATGAGTCGCCAGAGGTGTGCGCGCGCATCAGCGAGACTGCGGCGGGGCTGACGGGATTGAAGGCGGGAACTCCGGTGGTGGCCGGCGCGGGCGATCAGGGCGCGGGCGCAGTGGGGATGGGAATTCTGCAGCCGGGGTCGGTGTCGGCGACGATTGGGACGTCGGGAGTTGTGTTTGCGGCGACGGCGCAGCCGACGAAGGATCCGAAGGGAAGAATGCATACGTTTTGCCATGCGGTGCCGGGAGTGTGGCACGTGATGGGGGTGACGCAGGGCGCGGGGCTGAGTTTGAACTGGCTGAAGAACACGTTTTTTGCCGGGCAGAATTATGACGCGATGACGGCGGCGGCAGAGAAGGTTCCGGCTGGGAGCGAAGGGCTGATGTGGGCTCCTTATCTGATGGGTGAACGGACTCCGCATCTCGACCCGTACGTGCGGGCGGCGTTTGCGGGGATCTCGACAATCCACACGGCGGCGCACTTTACGCGGGCGGTTCTGGAAGGCGTGGCGTACTCGCTGAAGGACTCGTTCACGCTATTTACGGAGTTGGGGATTCCGCTGAGCGATGTGCGGCTGGGTGGCGGCGGAGCGCGAGGGCCGCTGTGGAGGAAGATTCAGGCGGGCGTGTATGGGATGACGGTCGAGTGCCTGGTCGCCGAAGAAGGCGGTGCGTTTGGTTGCGCGCTGATGGCGGGTGTGGGCACGGGGCACTGGGCGAATCTGGATGCGGCTTGCGGGCAGGCGATTCAAGTGGCGCAGCGGATCGCGCCGGATGCGGCGGACAAGGCTGCGTACGAGGCGGGGTATGCGCAGTGGAGGAAGTTGTATCCGGCGCTGAAGAGCTTGCGGTAAACTGCAGCGGCAGGCCAGAGGTGCGGGCTGAAGCCCGCACCTCTTTCATTTAGAGAAGTTGTTTTGGCACGACTAAAGTCGTGCCCTGACGCTTCTTGAGAGCGCGAGCAAGTTTGTTTCGATGGAAGTTTCGGGTCCGCTGGGTTTTTTGTCGTTTTATGGAGTCTATGATGTCTGCTGCTGCTAGCCAGGCGATTGCGCCGGGTGAGTCCGTTACGCGAGTGAAGGAAGGAAGCACAGTTGCGGCGCCGCCGCGGAATATTGCTGTGGATGCGTATCGCGGGCTCGTCATGGTTTTGATGATGGGCGAGGTGATGCGCTGGGCGGATACAGCGAAGGTGTTTCCGGGGAGCACGTTCTGGCGGATTCTTGCGTACAACCAGACGCACGTGGAGTGGGCGGGGATGAGCCTGCACGACACGATTCAGCCGGGGTTTACGTTTCTGGCAGGCGTGGCGCTCCCGTATTCGATCAGGAGCAGGCAGCGGAAGGGCGAGAGCTTTGCGCACATGCTGCTGCACACGATATGGCGGAGCGTGCTGTTGATTGCGCTGGGAGTTTTTCTGCGGTCGACGGACAGGCCGATTACCTACTACACGTTTGAAGACACGCTGAGCCAGATTGGGCTGGGATACACGTTTGCGTTTCTGATTGCGTTTTTGAAGCCGCGGTGGCAGTGGGTGTGGCTGGGCGTGATTCTGTTCGGGTACTGGCTGGCGTGGGCGCTGTATCCGGCACCGGGGGCGAACTTCGACTGGGCAGCGGTGGGCGTTTCGCCGGAGTTTGTGCAGAAGTATCTCTATCACGGGTTTGCGGCGCACTGGAACAAGAACAGCAACTTAGGGAATGCGTTCGATGTGTGGTTCCTGAATTTGTTTCAGCGGACGAGCAGGTTTGCTTACAACGAGGGCGGGTACCTGACGTTGAGTTTTATTCCGACGCTGGGGACGATGTTGCTGGGGCTGATTGCTGGACGATGGTTCCATGAGAACGCGCCGCGAATTCCGTTGAAGAAGTTTGCCGTTGCTGCGGTTGGGCTGATGGCGGCGGGGCTGCTGCTGCACTTCACGGGAATCTGTCCGATTGTGAAGCGGATCTGGACGCCCGCGTGGACGCTTTGGAGCGGGGGCGTGTGCTTCGCGTTCCTAGCGGCGTTCTCGTGGCTGATTGACGTGAAGGGCTACCGGAAGGGTGCGTTTCCGCTGGTGGTGGTGGGAATGAATTCGATTGCGGCGTATCTGATGGCGCATCTGTGGGAGGAATTCATTCTGAGCAGCTTCAAGATTCACCTGGGGATGGGGTTCCTGAATGTGTTCGGGGCGGGACTGGAGCCGTTCTTCCTGGGTGTGCTGACGATGGCGGCGTACTGGGTGATGTTGTGGTGGATGTATAAGAAGAGGATATTTATTCGGATTTGAAACCCACTCATCGCGCAAACAGCGCGCGATGAATGGGGCACAGCGCGGTGACGTTGTGGTGGATGTATAAGAGACGGATCTTCTTGAGGATTGAGTACGCGCGATCCCTCGCGGAAAGATGGCGCGATGAATGGGGCACAGCGAAAATGTTGCGGCACGGAAATCCATTCCGCAGGGGCTGAAGCCCGATGGCTTTATTGCGGCTGATTTGGCACGACTGAAGTCGTGCCCTGACGCTTCTTGCAACGCCAAAGCATGAAGGGGCAACCGAGGCTTGCCTTGTGCGGTTGGCGGTCAGCATTTAGTCTGGCTGCGCTGGATTCAAACGTTTTTTATGGGGGTTTCTGATGCGGTTCGGTATTTTGGCTGCGGGTTGTGTTTTGGGGTTCATGACGATTGGGGCTTTGGCGCAGAGTGCGCCGACGTGTGGGGATTTGAAGCTGGTGCCGGCGGTGCGGGAGTGCTCGGCACTGAAGAAAATCGCGATTGGCGAAAGTGGCGGAGTCATCGTGTCGAGTCAGGCGAATGAGGAAGACCGATTCGCGGATTCTGATCTGCGAGACGCCCTGAAGGTTCCTACTCGTGGCGTGTTTCGCGACGATGTAGCTCGCATTTATCTGGAACGAGCTGACTCCAAACTAGGAAAAGAACTGCTCGATAATTCGAAGCTGAAGTTTGAACCTGCCATGCATGATGAGGGCTACATCATTGTTCCGAGCGGCAAGAGAGGTTTGGCAGTGATCGCCGAGACGTCGGCGGGGATGTTCTATGGTGCGCAGACGGTGAAGCAGTTGGTTCGGGGGTCGGGGAAGGATGCGGTGCTGCTGGTGCCGACGATTCGCGACTGGCCGGCGATGGCGCATCGGGGGATTTCGGATGACTGGTCGCGCGGGCCGCTGCCGAATATGGAGTTTCTGAAGCGCGAAATTCGCACGCTGGCGGCTTACAAGTACAACATCTTTTCGCCATATTTCGAGCACACGTTTGCGTATGCGAGCACGCCGGTGGCGGCGTTTCCGGGTGGGGCGATGACTCCGGAGCAGGGGAAGGAGCTGGTCGAGTACGCGGCGAAATATCACATCACGATCATTCCGGAGCAGGAGGCGTTCGGGCATCTGCATCACGTGCTGAAGTTCGAAGAGTACGCGAAGCTGGGCGAGACTCCGCATGGGGAGGTGCTGGCGCCGGGCGATCCGGGGAGCCTGCCGCAGATCGGAGAGTGGTTTGGGGAACTGGCGAAGGTGTTTCCGGGACCGTATGCGCATATCGGCGCGGATGAGACGCAGCAGTTGGGATTGGGCAGGACGCACGATGAAGTGGCGCAGCAGGGATTGGGGAAGGTGTACCTGGATTTTCTTGGGAAGATACATGAGCAGCTAGCGCCGCTGCACAAGCGGCTGCTGTTCTGGGGGGACATTGCGGAGAACTCGCCGGAGCTTGTGGGCACGCTGCCGAAGGACATGATCGCGGTTTCGTGGCACTACGACGACCGGCCGGATTTTACGAAGAACCTGGAGCCCTTTTTGAAGTCGGGGCTGGAGACGTGGGTAGCGACGGGCGTGAACAACTGGAACCGCGTGTATCCCGACAACAACGAGGCGCTGGGAAATATCAAGAACTTCGTTCGCGACGGGCAGAAGCTGGGCGCGAAGGGGATGCTGAATACGGTTTGGAATGACGATGGGGAAGGCATCGAGGACGAGAACTGGTTCGGGCTGCTGTTTGGCGCGGCGGCAGCATGGCAACCGGGGGAGAGCTCGGCGGAGAACTTCACGGCATCGTTTGGGCAGGCGTTTCATCGCGATGAGACGGGCAAGATCAGCCAGGCGCAGCGGGAGATGATGGCGGCGCATGCGGTGTTGCGCAAGGCGGGTCTCGAGGATGCGGAGGATCGGTATTTCTGGGCCGATCCGTATTCGCCGGAGGGGAAGGAGATTGCGGCGAAGCTGCTGCCGGTGGTTTCAGAGATGAGGCTGCATGCGGAGAAGGCGATTACGCTGCTGGCGCAGTCGCGGGCGGCGGGGAAGCTGGAAAATGAGGAGGCGCTGGATGCGCTGGAACTGGGAGCGCGGCGGATCGATTTTATCGGGTCGAAGTTTCAGTTTGCGCAGGAGTGCGTGGATTTGTATGCGAAAGCGCAGGCGGCTGCGGCTACGGGAGACAAGACTCGCTGGGACGAGGTGGGCGAAGCGATGTATACGATTGGGTCGAACAATGGGAAGTTCGAAGATATTCGCGATGGATACGCGCAGCTGGGACAGCTTTACAGGGAGGCGTGGCTCAGGGATAACCGGCCGTACTGGTTGAGCGTGAATATGGCGCGGTACGATCGGGCGGCGCAGTTGTGGGTGGGGCGGAGTATGGCGTGGCAGAACGTGATTCGCGGGTGGTGGTCGACGCATACGCTTCCGCCGGCGGAGCAGGTTGGGTTGTTGGTTGGGGGATCGCCGGGAACGAAATGAAGGGTCTCCCATGTCTCCAAGTGCGGGAGACATGGGATAGCCGGATTGTCTTAGGCGCGACGCACTCCTCAGCGGAAACGGAAGGCGGACTAAGTTTCGCATTTCGTTGTAGTTGTGACTACAGTCACAGGACGGGGTGAAAGTGGTCACTGCCCCGGAGGCGATGCAAGAGGAGACTCAGTAACCATCGGGACCAATAGGTTCGGAGCAGGTCTGGGACAGAGATTCCGGGCTATGACACGGGCGCTGCTCTCCTGGAAAGATGGTATGAGTTTCGCATCCGGCTTAAAGACGATTGTTGTAGCAACTGGCCTGGACGGCAGGGCGGACGGTGCGCTGGAGTATGCGCGGAAGCTGGCGGCTGCGTACAGCGCTCGCGTGGTGCTGGCGCACGGCGTTGATCCGTTGGACTACGCGTCGGTATCGGGAGTGCCCGGGAAAGTTCTGAGCGGTCTGAGCGAGCAGGCGCGGGCGGAGCTGGAGCGGATGGCGGCCGAGCTGATTCGGGAAGGCATTCATAGCCATTCGGAGATCCGGCAGGGCGAAGTTGCGCAGATGCTGCTGGACATTGCGGAACAGTATGAAGCAGGACTGATCGTGATCGGCACGGAGGGAAGGCAGGGAGCGGGTCCGGTGCTGGTCGGTTCGATTGCCGAGCAGCTTGTGCGACATGCGAAATGCGCGGTGATGGCGGTTGCGGCGGACTACAACGCAGGGAGCTATCGGCCGGTGCCGGGCGGACCGGTGATGCTGGCGATGGAGCGCAACGAGGCAACGCCCGAGGCGATAGCGACTGCGTGCTCACTTGCGGAGACATTTCACCGCACGTTGATTGTGGTGCATGCGCGGAGGCCGGCGGAGGCTGTCGCATTTCTCAATCCCTGTGCGACTACGCTGGAGCAGTTCGGCATTATCAATGAGAATCGCTTCCCCGTGCGTTGCGTGGTGAAGGACGGGAAGCCGGGCGACGCGATTGTGGAAGCGATCGCGCAGCATCATCCAAGCGTGCTGGTGGTTGGGGTGAAGCGCAGCAGCGAATCTTCCGGGCCGCATGGAACGGCCTTCACGATCCTGTCGCGGTCGCGCGTACCGGTGATCTGCGTTCCTCCCAGCGAGAGGACGGCAGAGCGAGAGCATGAAACGAGCGCGCAAGTGCAAGCACTTTGAGGGAATGGCAACACTCGTCAATGGATGAGCGGAAACATGAGCAGGCTCGATTCCAGCTTTGCTTCACGTGGCAAGGGTGGCTGAGCCGGTTATTCGACATTTGAGTTCTTTCGATTGGAACAGAATTGAAGGACATTGCGATCGAGGGAAGTGACGTGAGAACCGCAGCGGATCTAGCAGACAGTTGGACCGTGTACCGCAAGAACGCAAGAGGAGTCGGAAAGATGCAAGCGACCGGGCCGGGAATACTTTTTTCAGATCGTCGCGATGCTGCGTCTGCGCGACCGATTGCGGAGTTGCTGGCGTGTCCGCCTGCAATCGGCAACCTGTTGAATACTTCGGCGGAATGCATCGAGTTTGTGGCTGGTGACGTTATTTTTCACCAGAACGATATTTGTCAGGGGTTGTACGTGGTGGTTGCGGGGCAGCTGCTGCGAAAAGCGGCCCGCATCGATGCAAGACTTACGCTGGGAACGGTACGCGCGGGTGAGATTGTTGAGCTGGCTGCGATGTTGGGTGACGTACGTCACACCTATACACTCGCAGCTCAGACGAACGGCACAATCATGCGATTGCCGAAGGAAGCACTGCAGCGAGCGTTTCAATCGTACGCGCCTTTGCGCATGCAACTGCTCGAGGAGCTAGCGCGAGAAGTATCAAGGGCATACGCGCTATGCTGCGCGACGCGCCTGGCCGGAATCAGGCGGAGGAGCGGAAGTTCTGCGGTCGCGTGAAAGCGCGGAGTAGTGATTTCTGCAGTGTCGGAGATCACATTTGTTTCCTCTCAAGAAAGAGTTTGAGGGCTTGATCTGCGGCTTTTCGGATGTTGAGTTGCGCTATACTTTGTACAACCTTCGGGACAAGTATGGCTGGCTTGCATTCACATCACCCTCCGGAAGATTGTTTGAATTGTGAACATCGCCATCTGCGGATGTTTTGCAATCTCACACCGGAAGCCCTTCAAGATTTCGACAACATTGGAATTATGATGAGCCACGCGCGTGGCGCAAAGCTGTTTACAGAAGGCGATGCGGCGCGCAACGTTTTCATCATTTGCTTTGGACAGGTAAAGATCTCGTCTACCTCGCGTGATGGCAAGACCATGATCCTGAAAATCGCAGGACCGGGCGATGTGATGGGATTGAGCGCTGTGCTGGCGAACGTTCCGCATGAAGTGACGGCGGAGGCGATTGAACCCTGCCAAGTGAAAACGATACGCAAGCAGGAGTTCATTGATTTCCTGGGGCGGCACGGGATCGCGAGCATGCATGCGGCGCAGTCGCTCTCGGGCGAGTACCTGACGGTTTTCCATGACGCAAAGCGGCTGGCGCTGTCGGGATCGGCGGCGGGACGGTTGGCGCGGTTGCTGCTGGACTGGGGACGCGCTGCATCGAATGGGAAGCCGGAGATTCGCTTCACCATGGCGCTGACACATGAGGAGATCGCGAATATGGCTGGGACGTCGCGCGAGACAGTGACGCGGCTGCTGAATCAGTTCCGGCGCGATCAGTGGATCATCATCAAGGGCGCGAGTTTGACGATTTCGAAGCCGGAGCAGTTGGAGAGATTGACGGCGTAGAGTTTGGGGTGCTGGATGGAAGGGCCGCAGCTCGCGCTGCGGCTTTTTTGTTTGGAGCATCCTTCGAAGACGACTTGCTTCCGCATTGCGAGATTGGGAGCTCTCCCGATAACAGCGGAATCTCGTTACGTCAGCTGTAAACGGTGAAATGTGACTCTGGGCACACCACTGAGCGCTGTGCTCCGAGTACAACGGGGCGGTGACAAATAGTTGGGATCCTTTTCCTGTTCGCCGGCTGTCGGTTTGTGTTCCATTGTCGATTGCGCTCTTGTTTGCAAGTTCCGTTAGCGCGATATGCCAGACGGAGCAAACTCGCCCAATGGATCGTGTATTGAGTGAGACTCTTCCCCGTTTCGAAGCAGGTTTGGAATTCGCTGAGATCCACACAGAATGCACCGGACACCCAAATTGTCAGTTCCCACAGTTTGCGTTGGGCGCGGGCGGATCGATCAATCTCAGTCACCACTTCGCAATCGATGCGGATTTCAATGCAACACCGAGTTCAAGCCATGCTGCGGACAACTTCACTGGGGGGCGTCAAACGCAGTTTCTGGCTGGACTTCGCGCCGAGGTTCGCTCGAGTAAATACGGATATTTTCTGAGGCTTCAACCTGGATTCGTGAGATGGAGCGGCGTAATCACGGGAATGAACGCCCCATTCCAGTTTACGTATGGCGCTCGCAGCACCCGTGCTACGAACATCGGTGGTGGATTCGAATACTCGCCCAACACACGAACTCACATCCGGTTCAACGCAAGCGACATAATTCTGGCGACTGGGTCGTGCTGCGGGGAGAACACGTTTCAAAGCTCAGTATCTGTCTATGGCGCGTTTGGAAAGCCCCTGCACTGGACGCGCACAGGCTACGATCCGAACGATGCTCACAGATTTTTCGATAAGCGCAATCTCGTGTTGCTTACGGGGAATCTTCTGGCAATCACGGCTGATTCCATCACCACGCAACGGAACCGATCCAGAGGCATAGAGGAAGGAGACCCCTTAGCCGCGCCATTCGCAAATCAAGGCTGGGCTGGGCAAGTAAGCCTTGATGTACTCGAGATGGCGGGCCAAAGCGTGATCATTTACGGGTTTCATCGAATGCATCATCATGTTCTGGAGCGATTAGTTCCAATTGGGAACGCCACCGCTCACGGCGTTTACGCATTTCAAAACACATTGAACGGTTCGAAGTCGCAACAGTATTGACAGGATGAAATTTCTCGTCACTGATTATTCGACGTTGGAGGCGGGGCCGGTGAGGCGGCGGGATTTGATGTCGCGCATGGGGGGCTGGCCGAAGAAGCGGCTGTACTCGCGATTGAACTGGCTGGCGCTTTCGTAGCCGACTTCGAAGGCGGCGCTGGCTGCATCGAGACCCTGGTTGAGCATGCGTTCGCGAGCGACGTGCAGGCGGAGCTGCTTCTGATATTGGAGCGGGCTCATGGCGGTGAGGGAACGGAACTGGTGGTGCAGGGTGGAGACGCCCATGCGCGCCATGTTGGCTAGCTCTTCAACGCGAAGGGGCTTGGCGTAGTTGACGCGGAGCCATTCGACGGCTTTGGCGGTGCGGTGCGTCTGTTCGCCGAGGGTAGCGATGGCGCGGAGGTGTTTGCCCTGCGGGCTGCGCAGGAGTCGGAAGATGATTTCGCGCTGGATGAGCGGGGCGAGGAAGGGAATGTCTTGCGGCTGATCGATGAGGTTGACGAGCCGGATGCAGGCATCGAGGAGTTCGGTGGATGAAACGCCGACAGCCATGGCGCGAGCGTCGCCTGATTCCTCGCTGAAATGGAACTCATGTTGCGAGAGGATTTCGCGGACTGTTGGCATCTCGAGGTCGAGAATGAGACCGAGGATTGGCTGCTCTATTGTGGCGCGAACCACCTGGCTGACGACGGGGAGATCGACGGAAGTGAGGAGGAAGTTTGAGCCATCGCAGAGGTGGACGGTTTTGCCGAGGTTGATGCGTTTTTGTCCCTGGGCGAAGACGACGAGGCTGGGCTGGTAAGCGGCGGAGACGCAGGGGCTGGGTTCGGAGCGGCGGTAGAGGCGGAGGCCCGGAATTCCGGTGTTCCTGTCGTCTTCGCCGGGAGCGCGGCTGGAGATGGCGCGGGCGAGTTCAGACCGTAATTCGATCTGTTTTGCAAGTGCGGTTTGTGCTCGTTGGTGCTGCTGCTTCGCAGGCGTCATGCCTTCATTCCTCTCATTTCAACAGTAGCGCCGAAGTGCGGCGGTGTGTGCACAAAAATGCGGGCGGCGACAGGAATAGGCAAGAAAGAGGAAGGATCGGGATACCGGATAATCCGCCGAATACTCTAGTCTGATTTGCAGAGCGAGGCTCGTGATTCAGGTCTGGCGAGCACGCTTCAGCGCAGCAATCTTCCAGTTCACGATTCTTCAACACCTGATCGCGTATCTTCTTAGTCGAACTTGCATGAGCAAAGAGGAGAGGTCAAATGTACAAAGCGAAAGCGTATGCGGCACCGGGCGCGACGTCGCCCCTGGCATCCACCACGATTGAACGGCGCGACCCGAAAGAGACGGACGTGCAGATTGAGATTCTGTTCTGCGGGATTTGTCACTCGGATGTGCACCAGGCGCGCAATGAGTGGAGCGGCGTGATGCCGACGGTTTATCCGTGTGTACCGGGGCACGAGATTGTGGGGCGCGTGACGAAGGTCGGGTCGGCGGTGAAGAAGTTCAAGCCGGGCGACCTGGCGGCGGTGGGATGCATGGTGGATTCGGACCGGACGTGTCCGGAGTGCAAGGCAGGACTGGAGCAGTTCTGCGCGAATCCCGTGTTCACGTACAACTTCCCTGACAAGCACACCGGGAAGGTGACGTACGGCGGGTATTCAGACAGCATCGTGGTGGATGAGCATTTTGTGCTGCGAGTCCCATCGAATCTGAATCTGGCGGGAGCGGCGCCGCTGCTGTGCGCAGGGATCACAACTTATTCGCCGATGAAGCACTGGGGCGTGACGAAGGGCAAGAAGGTTGGCGTGGTCGGGCTGGGCGGGCTGGGGCATATGGGCGTGAAGTTCGCGCATGCGCTGGGCGCGCACACGGTGGTGTTTACAACGTCGCCGGGAAAGAGGGACGACGCGTTGAAGCTGGGCGCCGATGAGGTGGTGATCTCGAAGAATGCCGATGAGATGAATAAGCATGCGGGCAGCTTCGATTTCATTCTTGATGCGGTGGCGGCGGAGCACGATTTGAACGCGTATATCAATCTGCTGGCGCGGGATGGAAATTTGACGATGGTGGGAGCGCCGGAACAGCCATTGCCGGTGGCGGTGTTCGGGCTGCTGTTCCGGCGGCGGAGTTTCTCGGGATCGCTGATCGGCGGGATCGCGGAGACGCAGGAAATGCTGGATTTCTGCGGCGAGAACAACATCACGTCGGATGTCGAGGTAATTCCGATTCAGAAGGTGAATGAGGCTTACGATCGCGTAGTGAAGTCGGATGTGAAGTACCGGTTCTCGATCGATATGGCATCACTGAAGTCGGAGTAATTGAAGAGCCGATGCATCTCGCGGAGTTGGGATGCATCGGGTTCTTTTTTGCAGGGAAGGGAGCAGATCAAGATGCAGAAGCGGAAATTGGGGAAGAGCGGGCTGGAAGTTTCGGCGCTGGGGCTGGGCTGCATGGGCCTGAGCTATGGTTACGGACCGGCGACGGAAAAGTCGCAGGCAATCGCGCTGATCCGCACGGCGTTTGAGCGCGGAGTGACGTTCTTCGATACGGCGGAGGCTTATGGGCCTTACAAGAATGAAGAATTGGTGGGCGAGGCCGTAGGGCCGTTTCGCGACCAGGTTGTGATTGCGACGAAGTTCGGCTTCAGTTTTGACGGGAATGGCGTTATCAATGGCACGAACAGCAGGCCGGAACATGTTCGCGAGGTCGCGGAGGCATCGTTGAAGCGGCTGAAGACGGATGTGATCGATTTGCTCTATCAGCATCGTGTGGATCCCGAGGTGCCGATCGAAGATGTTGCAGGTGCAGTGAAAGAGCTGATTGCGCAAGGAAAGGTGAAGCACTTCGGGATGTCGGAGGCGGGAGCGCAGACGATCCGGCGAGCGCACGCGGTTCAGCCGGTTGCGGCGCTGCAGAGTGAGTATTCGCTGTGGTGGCGTGAACCTGAGCAGGAGATTCTGCCGACGCTGGAGGAGCTTGGAACCGGGTTTGTTCCGTTCAGTCCGCTGGGGAAGGGTTTTCTCACCGGCGCGATCGATGCGAATACGCAGTTTGACAGCAAGGATTTTCGCAATGTTGTGCCGCGATTCAACGAAGAGAACCGTAAGGCGAATCAGGCGCTGGTTGATGTTCTGGGGCAGATAGCGGACAGGAAGCAGGTGACACGCGCACAGATTGCGCTCGCGTGGCTGCTGGCGCAGAAGCCGTGGATTGTGCCGATTCCCGGCACGACGAAGCTGCACCGGTTGGAAGAAAACCTGGGGGCGGATGCGGTGGAGCTGTCGAAGAGCGATCTTCGCGAAATTGAAAACGCGTTGTCTGCAATTGAGGTGCAGGGGGCGCGGTATCCGGCACATCTGCAAAAGATGGTGGGCCGCTAACCGAGGAGGAGTCGATGGAGATCAAGCGCGCGGGATCGCAGGTTTCGGGGAAGGGACCGGCCGATTGGTTTACGGGAGCGGTGCGGATTGATCCGCTGTTTACGGCGCCGGATCCGGCGATGGTTGGCGGAGCGCTGGTGACGTTTGAGCCGGGCGCGCGGACGGCTTGGCACACGCATCCGTTGGGACAGACGCTGATTGTGGTGTCAGGTTTTGGGCGAGCGCAGAAGTGGGGTGGGCCGATGGAGGAGATTCGGCCGGGAGACGTGGTGTGGTTTGCGCCCGGCGAGAAGCACTGGCATGGCGCGGGACCCGCGACAGCCATGAGTCACATAGCAATCCAGGAAAAGCTGGATGGCAAGTACGTTGACTGGATGGAGCATGTCAGCGATGAGCAGTATGGAGAAGCAGGGGACAAGGGGACGAGGGCACAAGGGCGAGGGGACGAGGGGACGAAGCAACAGGGAATAGGGACTAGGGAATAGGGACTAGGCTCGGGCTGTGTCTGATAGTGTTGCGGTGTGCAGGCGATCATTGATTTCATTCGCGAAGTAGACAGACTGAAGGGTGTGGAGCGGAAGACGAAGCCGCTCGGACTCGAGCGTTTCGAGAATTCCGCAGAACACAGCTGGCAGCTCGCGGTGATGGTGCTTTCGCTGTCGGGGTTTGCCGCTGAGCCCATTGACGTGTTGCGAACGATCAAGATGCTGCTGCTGCACGATGTGGGCGAGATCGATACGGGCGACACGCTTGTTTACGCTACGGCGATCCGAGAACAGAAAAAAGAAGAGGAACTGGCAGCGGTGCGGCGAATCTTTGGAATGCTGCCGCCGGAGTCAAACTCTGAGTTCGTCGGATTGTGGCAGGAGTTTGAGGCTGCGGAGACTGCCGAGGCAAAATTTGCGCACGCGATGGACCGCTCGATTCCGATCATTCTGAACCTGGCGAACAATGGGCAGAGCTGGCGTGAGAATGGGATTCGGCACGAACAAGTGATTAAGCGAAATGGGCCGGCTGTGCAGGCTGGCTGCCCTGCGCTGTGGACCTATCTCGAAGCAAAGCTCGATGAGGCGCAGCGGGACGGGTGGTTCGGAGCCTATTCCGAGCGATAAACAAGGCTGGCCGGGATTGTTGAGCCGGGTGGACGTATCGTGCCGAGCAAGTTTTGATACGGCAGCACGCGGCGCCTGCTTCACAATCGACCAGGCCTCCTCTGAATCCACGCAGGACATGCTCCGTGCCCCGGGTCGAGACTCCGACCCCGAGCGGCGTCACGTTTTTTCAGCGGCGGTGCGCTTACAATGTCCTCGCGGTTGTAACCAAGGAGAATACGGTGCCGAAGTTTTCGAGGAGAACATTTGTAAAGCAGGCGGGCATGTGTGTCGCCCTGAGTGAATTTCTATTGTGGGGAGAGAAGATGGGTCATGCGGACCCTCTCGGGCTTGCGATCGGTTGCCAGACCTGGCCGGTGCGCAACATGATTGCGAAAGATTTTCCCGGAACTCTGAAGCAATTGGCGGCTGCGGGTTTCAAGAGTATCGAGATGTGCTCGCCGGTGGGGTACTCCGACTCGGGGTTTGGGGGTCTGACGAAGTACAGCGGAAAGGAACTGCGGTCGATCATTCAGGACGCGGGTCTGAGCTGCCTGAGCAGTCATTTTTCGCTCGACGAATTGCGTAAGGACCAGGACGGGCGCATTGCATGGGCCAAAGACATGGGGATGACGCAAATGCTGGTGGCCTCGCTCGGCGGCCCTAAGAATCCTACGATGGATGATGTAAAGCGGGCGGCCGCGGAGTATCAAAAGATCGGAGAACGTGCGGCGGCGGCGGGCATTGTGCAGGGACTTCATAACGAGGATTTCGAATGCACAACGGTGGATGGCCAGCGGACCTACGATCTGCTGTTCAAGCTTCTCGATCCAAAGGCTGTGCAGTTCCAATTCCAGGTATCGACGATCGCCGAAGGATTTGACGCGGCTGAATATTTCACAAAGTATCCCGGACGATTTATTTCGATGCATGTGCAGGGATGGTCGGGGAAGACGCGCTCCATTGTGCCGGTTGGCCAGGGCACGCTCGACTGGAAGAAGATTTTTTCCGCCGCCAAAACAGGGGGAATCCAGAACTACTTCGTGGAGATGGATCTGCCGTTGATGAAAGCCAGCGTGCCGTATCTCCATCAGCTGCAGGTGTGAAAGGGCAGGCCACGGATGTTTGCAGGAAACGCGAGCCGGGGAAGCCACTGTAACGGGATGAGAAGCAGAAAGGGTCATGGAAGCTATGAATCGCCGCGAATTTCTTGAAACTGCAACCGCCTCAGCTTGTTTCACAATCGTTCCAAGGCATGTACTGGGCGGAACGGGGGTTGTCGCGCCCAGTGACAAAATCACACTTGCTCACATCGGAACCGGTACGCAGGGCCTTCGCGAGATGCCTAGATTGATGGCCAGCCCTGAGATCCAGATCGTTGCTGTCTGCGACCCTTCAAAGCATGCGATCGGATATCGCGATTGGGGAAAGGACGACCTTCTCAATCAACTGCGGACGGTCCTGGATAAGCCCGAATGGATGGCGGGAACGGAAGGAACCGTACCCGGTGGCCGCGATGTAGCCAAGAGCTTTGTCGAGACATATTACGCGAAGGAGCAGCCGGGCGGGACCTTCAAGGGCTGCTCTGCCTATGCGGATTTCCGCGAGTTGCTGGACAAGGAAAAAGACGTAGACGCAGTGAAGATCATGACGCCAGATCATCTTCACGGCGTGATCAGCATCGCCTGCATGAAGAGGGGCAAGCACGTGATCCTGCACAAGCCCATCGCGAATCGATTGCGCGAAGCGAAGCTGGTAATCGACACTGCGCGTGAGACGCGGGTTGCGACGCACTTCATGCCCTGGGAGGCGAATGGATCGATGGATCAGGTGATGGCGTGGATCCATGGTGGAGACATCGGCGAGCTGCGTGAGATCCATAATTGGACGAACCGTCCTGTGTGGCCTCAGTACACGGACCTGCCCAGTGCCGGCACGCCTGTTCCGGAAGGCTTCGAATGGGATTTGTGGCTGGGTCCTGAGGCCGAGCGGCCTTATTCGCCCGAATATACGCACATGGTGTTTCGCGGGTGGTACGACTTCGGAGGCGGTTCCATGGCCGACATGGGGCACTACAGCCTGTGGACGGTGTTCAACGCGCTGGAGTTGGGATCACCCATGAGCGTCGAGCCGATGTTGACTCACACATGTGGGTTCAAGGATGGAATCTCGTTCACGGTGAATAACGATTTTTCTTTCCCGACGGCGAGTACCGTTCGCTTCAAATATCCGGCAAGCGGAAAGAGGCCCGCGGTGGAGCTGGTGTGGTATGACGGCGGGATGCGACCTGCGACACCGGAAGAGCTTGAGATGGACAATGAAGAGCTTCCGATCGAGGGCATGATGTTCGTCGGCAGCAAGGGGAAGATACTGGTGGGTTTTCAGCTTGAAGATCCACATCTGATACCGCGCGGAAGAATGAACAGGGACAGGGTAGCGCCAGCTCATGCACGAGGCGAACGCAGCGCCGTTTCGTCGAGCATGCGCCAGTGGATTGCCGCAGTGCGCGGAGGAGCGCAACCGCCCTCAAGCTTTCTGAACGCGGGCCCAATCTCAGAGGCTGTCAACTTGTATGCAGTCGCGCTGCGGACAGGCAAGAAGCTGCTTTACGACGGGCAATCGCAAAAGGTGACGAATGTGGCTGAGGCTGATCAATATCTGAGCCGGGAATATCGGAAGGGTTGGGATCCGCGAGCTCAGTGAGAAATCCTCCGACGGAAGAAAACTCTGTCAAGAGTGAATTCCAAATAACGCTGCGAAGCGGTACAGCCCCCACGCCAGTGCGGCGGCGCCGGGAATCGTGAAGATCCACGCCCATGCAATGCTGAATGCTGTATTCCAGCGAACAGCAGAGACGCGGCTCACCGCCCGGGTGCCGGAGATGGCGCCGGTGATCACGTGCGTCGTGCTGACGGGGATGCCGAGTAAGGTGGAAAGAAAGATGCTGCCGGCGCTCGCAAGTTCGGCGCAGAAACCATCCAGCGACCGAAGCTTCGCAATGCCATGGCCCATCGTCTTCATGATCTTCCATCCTCCGACGAGCGTTCCCAGCCCCATGGCACCGTAAGCCGAAAGAACAACCCACAAGGGGATACGGAATGCGGGAATGAGCTTTGCGGAAAAGAGCAGTCCCGTGATGATGCCCATCGTTTTCTGCGCGTCATTTCCGCCATGTCCCAGGCTGTAAGCTGCCGCAGAAAGCAGGCGTGCTCGCTTCAACCACGGAGCGACACGCGATGGTGACGACTTTCCCCATTCCAGAATCCAGCTGGTGATGACGAGCAGGATGCCGCCGAGCAAGAAGCCGATGAGCGGCGCGAGAACGATGAAAAGGAGGGTCTTCGTCCATCCACCGGGGAGGAGAACACCGAAACCCGCTTTGGCGACCGCCGCACCCGCGTATGCGCCGATGATGGCATGAGACGAACTGGTCGGGATTCCGAGGTTGAGCGTGAAGACATTCCACCCGATTGCGCCCAGAAGACCGGCGAGCACCACAAACGGGGTTACGACATGAATATCGATCATGCCGCTGCCGATGGTCTTCGCAACCTCCGTGCCGAACAGCCCGAAAGCGGCGACGTTCCAGAACGCCGCCCAGATGACCGCCTGCATGGGTGTGAGCACCCGCGTGGCGACGATGGTTGCAACGGAGTTCGCGCTGTCATGCATGCCATTGGTGAAGTCGAAGCCGAGCGCGACGGCCACGATGATTCCGACAAGTAATACCTGGTGGCTCATGCGTCAGTTCCACTTAATAGCGATGCCCTCAATCCGGTTCGCCGCTACCTGGAACGCATCGACGATCTTCTCGAGATTGGTCATGAAGCGATTCGTTGCAAGGATCTTCAGCGTGATCACCGAATCGGAATCATCTCGAAACAATGCACGGAGACGCTCCCGATCGCTCGTAAAGAGCGCGCGAACGCTTTCCTTGTAGAGCACGTCCGCCTGATGTTCGATGCCGCGAATCTTTTCTACCGCGTGCGCGAGTTCGGCAACGTACTTGCGCCGCTCGAAGACCGTGAGCAGCTGCTCAAGCTCTTCCGCAGCTCCCTGCATCAGCGAGACAAACGCGTCCATGATCGCCGGCTTTTCCGTGATCCCGTAGAGATACGTATCCTGAACGGCCCGGTTGATCAAGTTCACGATTCTGTCGAGGTCCAGCATGAGAGGATGAATATCCTCCCGGTCGAGGGGAGTGTTGAATGCTTCCGCCAGCTCATAGGTGAGTTTTCGGACGACAGCGTCCCCTTCTCGCTCGAGGGCTTTTGAACGGGCACTATACAGATCAAAATCGCCGAACCTGTTGGCAAATTCCGCGAACAAATCCGTGGCCTTCTTGATCACTGTTCCCTGAGCCCTGAAAAGCTCAAAGAATGTGCTTTTCCTGGGCAACAAAGAAACCATAGATCCTCCTCGTACTCACTTCGAGATTCAACCGTCCTGAGATGTTCTTTGTACGCATCCGGATGAGCTCACCGGAGCACCACCTGGACAGAATATTTCAGAGCGATTCTTCCACCCGTCAGATGCGCGACGGGCTGCACACGGGCAACCTGCGGTCTCAAACGGATCGTCGGCGGACGCTGCCATCCGGTGCGTCAAACGCCGTCGCGACGAAGCTCGCACGCTTATAGTCAGCCCTATTCGATAGGGCAATTATAGGCGAGGCATTCGCCCCATCGATGAGGTGTGACCGGCAAAAGATCAAGTGCGCTGATTAGGAAGACCTCATAGCTCACGGGGCGCAGGGAGTTCCTGTCGTCCGGACGACGAGCTTGCCGGGCTTGCCAGTAACTGAACCACTGTACGCAAGCTCGGCTTGTTCCATGGGAAGCTCCGCTTTGACGAAGGCTTTCAGCTTGCCGGAATCGAAGTGCTTACTCAGCTCGGCCAGTTGCTTTCCGTCCTGTTCGACGATGAAGAACGCGCTCTTCACGCGTGGATCGGTGTTTGATTCTGCGTCCGCAGCAATCGTGACCAGACGACCGCCGGGGCTGAGAAGACTCCAGGACCTCTCCAAGGTCGATCCGCCGACGGTATCGAAGATTACGTCGACCAGGCCCGCTTCTTCGAATTTGCGCTTACGATAATCGATGACTTCGTCAGCGCCTAGTTGCTTCACGAAGTCGATATTCACTTCAGAGGAAGTGGCGATTACGAATGCTCCTTGAAGTTTCGCGAGCTGAACCGCAAAGAGCCCCACGGCACCCGAGCCTCCGTGCACAAGAACCCGCTCGTTCTTCTGTAGCTTTGCTCGAAGATGCAGCCCTTGCCATGCGGTCAACAAACCAATTGGAACTGAGGCGGCTTCGACATGGGATAGAGAAGGCGGCTTGAGAGCAAGGGTGGATGGCTTGGCTATGCAGAATTCAGCTGTCGCTCCCTCGACAAACCAGTCGTTGCAACCAAACACGGCATCTCCCACGCTGAAGCCAATCGCCCCATCGCCGAGCCGGGCAATCGTGCCGGAAAATTCGTGTCCGGGAATTGCTTTGAGCCGGGGTTTCCCGTTCGCGTCCTTCGTTGTGGGATACCACAGCTTTTCAGTCGGCGTCACTCCGGCGGCGCAGACCTGAATGGAGACCTCGCCTGCTTGCGGCTCGGGGACGGGTCGTGTTGTGGGCTGCAGGTGAAGCTCATCAGTAAACTCCATTGCTTTCATCTCAACCATCTGCTCACTCCTTAAAACTTGCGCTGCTGGTGTTGGGAGCTGTCCGGCATCCGCATCAGGAAGAGTGCTCACGGCTTCTTCCTGGGCGCGTGAAGCCGCATCCCGAAAGTAATAGTGATGACCGGAGAGAGAATTGAGATGCAGGATTCACAACGATTTAGTCTCGGTGAAAACGTGCTGAGGCGGACTCAGGCTGGTTGAGTGACATGCTTCCGGTGTATTTCGCAACGAATATCTGCGTTGATAGAGGAGCTCGGCGTCGAAATGAGTTTTCCGCCGACGGCCCTGCTTCGGCAAGGACTCGTTCCAGGTGCGGGGGGCTTTATTTGCGTATGAGTTCGACGCGGCGGTTGCGTGCTCGTCCTTCAATGGTGTCGTTGGTGTCGATCGGATGGGATGCTCCGAATCCAGATGTTTCGAGGCGCTGCGGAGATATTTGATATTGCTTCGTCAGGGCGGCCTTTACGGCTGCCGCTCGACGCTGCGACAGGTCGAGATTGTACTTGTCGCCGCCAATGTTATCTGTATTTCCTTCCACGCCGAGCGTCCAGTCAGGATGCTGCTTCATCACCTGCGCGATCTCCGCGAGAACTTTCCCAGACTCGGGGCGGAGAACATCACTGCGGAAATCGAAGTAGAGGTCATAGACTTTTGCGCGTCCTTCTTTTTCAAGCTGCTGCGCGAGCCCGCTCTCGTTTTGTCTGGGCAGGTCCCAATTGATGCGCGTAATCTGCGAGTGCCCGCCGGCAGTTGATCCGACCGAAAGGATCAATGGAATCTCGGGATCATCCAGAAGCAGTAGCTGCCCTTCGTGGTCTGACCCTTCGGGTTTGCAGGTCACTTTCATGGCGGGTAACTCGGCAGGCTGGCTATTTACCAACACGGGGAAGATGACGTCAGGCCCTTGTCGATGCAGCACGCAGGGTATTGGAGGAGTATCGGCCGGATCCGCCCCTACTCCGTCTGGCGCGAGACTCATCATCTTCTTGACGAGGTCAGCCGCGGCGCTATCCTGTGCGGCCTTGTCGTTGTCGGCCGTGGTCATGACAGCTTTGAAGGATTTGAAAACGGCGTTGAGCGGGTCTTCGCGCATGACAAATGTGGACTGACCATTTTCCTTCAGCTCTGCGTAAGTTTTCTTCGATAGAAACAAATCTGTTCTTCCGGCGCGAAGCTCATTTCTGCCCTGCCGACAGAAGATGCCGTCGACCTCAGTCGCATTGGCAAGGTCCTTTCTCAACAGGGTGCGACTGCAGTCAATCTTGTTTGCCTCGTAGGGGTCTTTGGCTTCGCTTTTGCTGAGGAAACGAGCAAAGCCTTGTCCTTTCGGGAATTCCTGAGACGCTTTGATGTGAACGGACTGGTTCGTGAGAGTGTCGATTTTATAAACGGACTCGAAGTCGCCCAGCATTCGATCCGTTCCCACGTGGATCATTTCAAGCGAGACACGCAGCGGGATGCGGATGGGTGGCGAAGAGACCAGGCTGGACGGCGCAGGTTTCCAATCAGGAGGCTCAGGCCTGGCATCGCCACCAGTGACCGCGGAGAGCAAGCCTCCAAGCAGATCTTTCTTGCCGGCCTTGTCGCCATCGTTATTCGGGGGAGATGCTGAGCCACTCGAGGCAGCGGGTGCCGCACCGCCTTTAACGGCTGCGAGCATGCCTCCGTAATCGTCTTTCTGGTAAGCCTGTTTCGCCGCAGTGTACCGCTTCTTTGCAACGTAGCCGAGGTAGGCCACTCCTCCCGCGACCGCAATTCCAGCAAGAAGCAGAATGGCGAATACGGCGATGGCCAGCTTGAAAAAGGGATTGCCCTTCTTCGGTGTTGGTGCGGCAGTTTGCAGAGGCCCGGGCGATATCACGGGCGGGGGAGGGACGTATACCGAACTGGAGGATGGTGCTGTGGGCGCCGCACTCCACTGCGAACCGGGTTGAGGAGTTTGCGCGGTCGGCTGTCGCTCGGTTTGGACGGGTGCTCCGCAACGCGTACAGAACCGCAAACTGTTTTCCAGCTCGGTCCCGCATCGGGAGCACGTCTTTGCGGGATTCGTTACAGGAGCCTCATCCCGACGCGATCCGCAAGCAGTGCAAAACGCCTGGCCATCCTGCAACAACCCTCCGCACTTTCTGCAATTCGTCTGCATCACTGCCTCGTCGTGTTGCCTTCGTAGTGGGTCTTGCGTTCAGTTCCGTCTTTCTTCACTTCGTCGTAGTCGATGGTGTAGCGAAGAATGCACTGCTGCTTGCTATCGACCCACGCATTGCCTTTTATGGTGTAGTCCTTGAGCCCGCCGGCGAGCGTGAGAGCCATCTTGTCGAGTTGGCTCTGGCCGTCGGTATCGACCGAGTACTTGATCGCGTCGAAGCCAGCGACATTTTCAGATCCAACCTGCTTGACGTTCGGCTTAGCGATGAAAAGGCCCCATGGAGTGAAGCCCTGGACCTGGCCGCCCGATGCCATCGACCATCCTGAGCGGTCGTCACGCGTTTCGTGCAGCGGCCGTGTCGTTTCCACGAAGCCATCTACGACCGGGGGCCCCGGTGCGTTCTTGAGCTGCGCCAACTCGCGATCCATATCTGTGGCCACATGCTTTTCGTGGACGCTGGAATCGAGCTTGTCGCCCGTAAGATCGCCTTCGTAATCCTTGAACGATCCGTTGCCTTCACTCTGCTTGTAAGAGAAGTGGACGGTCCTGGAATCTGCAGGGCCCTGCGCGAATGTCTCAAGGCAGTATGTGCCGCCGATTGGATGCGAAGCCGATGCGGCGGCATTCTCATCCCCGGCCTTCTCGGCTTTCACCCTTGCCCTGGAGTGCGATTTGCAGGCTGCGGTGCTGATCAGAGCGAGCGTGGTCAGTACAAGGATCATGCCGGTGTTTGTGTATTTTTCTTTGCTGGCCATTCTTCAATTCCTTTCCGTAGGGATGTGCCTCATGGTCCGCGGGGCCATTAACTCTGCGCCTGTTTACTTGCGATCGCGCCGAGAAAGGGTATGCGGAACTCGCGCTCGTTGTAAGCCTGGAACATCGCATAAAGCCAGAGTCCAAACATCGCGAGCCGGATGATCATACGGATCGGAAAGGCGGCAACGATGATCCATCCGCTGAAGCTTGCCAGCATGCTGACGGCGATGCCCCATGCGATGCTGAACGCTATCGCGAAGACGAAGTAGAAGATGGACTGGAATGCGTGGAAGCGCACAAAGCGATCGCGCCGATAAGGCTCGAGCACGAGGAACAGGATGCCTGTGATGATGCCCAGCGAATATGCCAGCGCTGCGGCAATGTTTCGCGTGAGGCCCGTTCCGGCGGCAGGTGTCACGGCCGGTGCAACTGCGGCAGCCGGGGAAGCTGCGGCCCCGTTCCAGGCCTGCGCTGCATTTGCCGCCGGCAGGGGTTGAGGAGGAACCGAACTCCATTCGCTATTCTGTGGAGCTCCGTTCGGCACTGCTGACCACGACATCGTGTCTGGCCTTGGCGTAGCAGGTGGCGGCGGAGCCGACGGGGTGGTCATCGGCGTCCACCCGGCATTGCCTGAGCTAACCGCTTGAGCCGGAGTAGCAGTTGCCACGACGGGGTCAGAGGCTGCGTTCACCGGCTTGTCGCAACTGCCGCAGAATCCGCTTCCTTGCGTGATGGAGGCACCGCAGTTTCCACAAAATGTCATTTTGATCGCTCCTTTTCTGGTTAGCTTTTGCCGATGTCCTCGCACAGCCTCATGCCGGGAGGATCCACTCGTGTCATCGACTTCTTGAAAATCTCTTTTGAAACCGTGCCAACACTTTTGCCCCACACCTCGGCGGATGCGCCAACCTGACCGACCAGACTGAGGTCGTAGCGCGAGCAGGGGCTAATGGCTGACATCCCTGTATGGCTCGAGGCGGATGTGCCGATCATCTGAAAGTAGGCGGCACCATCTGAAGACAAGGCATTCTTGAAGACGTCGCCGAGATGAAGGCCATTCTTCTGATAATTCGCGTATTGGTCGGGCGAGAGAAGGTGTTTGGCAACGACGTCCGCAAGCTTGTCGACAATTTCTGCGGCCTTCTTGATATCGCTCTCGTCGTAGATTTTGTTCAAGCCAAATGTCAGTTCCACGCGCGGCGCCGCGAATGCAACCACAAAGCCCAGCGGTGCGGTGGGGGAGAGGTCCTGATGATCGCCGAGTTGAACATCGCCACCGATGGTGCCATCGGCATTCAGAGTTCCGCGGCTAACCTTGAAGTGCTGGTTTCCGTCGTAGTCGATGCGGAAGTTTCCTTTGGTGATTTCGCTGCCGCCTGTGATTGCGGGGTGGATCAGGATGGCTCCGCTCACTTCCAGATACAGCGGCAAGCCATCCAGAAACTCAGACAATGGAACCTCGATGGCGCCGGGGAGCTTGATCCTGCTCTCTTCTGCCATGACGCCGCCGGTGTTCTTGCCCACCTGCCACTGGAAGTCCATTCGGCCGTTCAGATTGCTGAAGCTCGTGTCCATGTTCTGAAGCATGTTTTGCTTGATGTCGATTGCGGAATCGAACTGAAAATTTGAGATGAAGCCATTGCCAGTGACGAGTGCCTCGAATCCTCCCACATCGCGTGTCAGGGTGATTTTCAGGTCGGTTCTGCCCTCGCTCGGCGTGGCCTGCAATGTCGCGTCCCATCCGTTAACGACCGACTTGACGGCGCCCTTCACGATGTTTCCATAGGCGTCGATGGTGCCCTTGGCTACGGCATTTTGCACGATGGCGTTTTCAGGACCCTGTGCGTAGGCCGGGGTTGCAATGAGATTCAGCCACTGAGGCAATGGCTGAATGGGCTGATCGAATGATGCGCGCAGCGCTCCGAAGTGGACAGGCGCCTGAATTCTGATTTCGCCGTCCTGGACTACATCAGTCAAGAGTGCGTGTTGCGTGAGCACGACGACGCCATCGGGAGTTGCTTCAGCGCCGAGGACTGTTCGCGCCATCAGTCCTTTGATCAGCAGCACGTCCCCGGCATGCAGCGATCGCGCAGTGGCATTTGCCGGATCGAAGAGGAGACTGGCGCCGTTACTGCTCACGCCGATGAGCGCCTTTTTGCCTTCATCAGCCTGCATCACACGGACATTGGATCGATACGTCACGTGCGCGTATCCACTAGCATGTGTCGCCATGGGAACCTGCGCCGCGTGTCCTGTAGTGGCAGCTGTTGCGGCGGCAGGACCGGTCGCGGCCTGCAGAGGCGGAGGCGTGTCCGCATGGCGGCATGCCACGCAACACACGAGCGCTGATCCAAGAAGAGTTGCGCTCCAGCAGAAGGTTTTCATCGCTATCACTCTCTGTCCAGGGGTTGATCTCTACTGGGCTTCATCCGCGATCTGGAAGGTCCAGATTGAATCGAACATCAGTCCATCTCCCTGGGCGCGCGCCACGTCTCCGCCGGAGAACTTCTTGTCTTTCGAGACAGGTCGCAGCACGAGGCCGTACTCACCGGGCATCAGCTGCGATACCGACACGGTGAACATGCCGGGACCGCTCTTCTGCGGATCTGCTTTGACACGTTCTTCGAGGTAGTGCGAATAGACCTGCCAATCGGCTGCGGCGCTTGCGCTTGCATCGGCTTTAGCCTGCGTGGCTCCAACAATTCGGCAGGTGTTCTGCGCGGGAGTGAGTTTTACAATCGCGGGCTCATAATCATCGGGGTTGATTCCCGGAGCATGGGAGAAGTTCACCTTGAAAGTTGGAGAAGCCGTTTGCAGAACGTTGCCGGAAGCGGGGCCCGATACGCCCCACACGTAGGTCACCGTCGGCGTGCGATGCGCCAGCACACTGGAGAAGACGGTTCCTGCCTGCTGTACTGCTGAGCCGGCGACCATCGAGTTCATATGAGACGCTGCATCCCAACTGGCGGTGCTCACGCCGGCCTGCATAGCCTGTGTCATCACCGAATCGCTTGCGAGGCTCTTCATGGAGGTGGGCTTGTTCTTGGTCTGCGCCAGTTGTGTCTTCTCGAGCTTCAGTTCCGCGGATGTGCTGCCTTGCGTTACGGTCACTTTCGGCATCTGCCACTTTCCGGATGGAGGCGCAGCAGAAGTTGAGGGGCTTACAGGGGCAGATTTGGCGCCATCGTTGTGCGCAACAGCCATCATGGCGTTCAGCTCGTTTTCGGTGAGGCCTATCGAGTTCAAGCGGATCAGTTCAGTAGGCGATGTGTCGTATTTGCCCGGGGTGCTCTTGATGGCTGAGACAACCACCGATTCAGGCAGCTTCTTCTTCACCATCGCGACCACATCCTCATTAGTCAGCGGCTTGGGCGCCTGTCCAGGGGCAGCCATGCCGGCAAATATCCAAATCGACGCGCATGTGAGTGCGAGGGTACGCAGAGAGAAGATCGGCATCGTTGCTCCTTTTCTCGTGTTCAGAAACTTCACCAAGGCCCGGCCCTCGGTCCGGAGTAGTGTCTTTGGAAGGGTGTTGTGCTCCGTGCGACAAAGCTCTATTCGTTGGGCTTCTGAATTGGTCCGGGATTCCCCGCTCCGGTGCTCGAGTTAGGTATGAGTGTCGGTTGCTGCGGACCGGGGTTGATCATTCCGTTTGTCGATTTCGAAGCCGGCAACAGGGGCTGCGACTGAAGCGGGGTAATGGTCGCCGGAATTTGCGTCAGACCCGGAATTGCGCGCGGCCGCTCCATCAGGAAGTTGACGTTGTACGCATGATCGCCGCACGACCACCACGGGCTTTCCAAGTTGGAGAGAGACGGCACCGCAGGAGGCAGCTGATTGCACTTTCCGCCGTTGATCCGGATCGGCGAGTTGGGTTCGTTTGCCGTTGGTGGAATAGTGAACGTTACGGGGATCTGGAATGCGCCTTTCGAAGGGCCGATCTGTACCTGCAGGTCTTTGCCTTCGGGCAGGTGATCTGCGGCGTACTGGCAGACGACGTATTTCCCGACGTTGCCAAGACTGGAGAAGTTGTTCTTGTACGTGCCGACTGGAGTGAACTGCTCGAAGCCCACGGCTCCGCCGGCTGGAGGCGTTCCCTGGTTGACCCTCATCTGGAACGGACAAGGAGAAGAATTGGCGCTGTAGGGGATCGCAGACGGGTCCCAGAACACGTATCCCATCAGGACGCCGGTTGGCGCAAGCACCTGGGGCTGCGTTTGGGGGACCTGTCCGATCGGCGGCGTCAGAGGTTGGCGGCCGCCTCCCTGCGGTTGCTGCCTCTGCGGCGACGGAGCTGTCGACACCGGACCCTGCGGCGGTGAAAGCGAAACCTGCGCGGCAGCGTTCAAGCTGAACAGGATTGCAAAGGTGATTGGCGCAGCAAGCTGACTTCGCATGGGAATGACCTCGTAATGGAGCCCAGGTATACGGCTGCTGATCTCGAAGGTCAAAGGAACTGCAACTGAAACGAAGCTGACCTCCTAAGTGCTTGCTGCACGGCAGTTTTTTCCCGTTGCTGACCAGTGCCGACGGCTCAATCTGATGGGCGCGAAGGTTCGTGCTCGGTCGACTGCGGATGCGCTGCGGCTCACTGAGGCGGTAAATGTGCCGTTGCGAATGCTCTGGCAGAATCGAGCTGGACTCTATTCGATCGTCTGATTCCCTCGATCCACATATATAAGGAGAAGGTCTTCCTGGCTGAGCTTGAGATTCAGATCGTTTCTGAAATTCCGATGTGCGATTCGGGGCGTGTCAGCAATGGTCGCAAGTTCCGACTAGAAGGAGCCTTAGCAGGTCAGCCAGGAATCACCCCCAGTTCCGTTGACCGTGGAACTTAAGTCGGTTCTACTCACGCCATGTGGTGGGTTCCCCTGATCCTTGCCGGGACATCATTGCTGGCCCTCCCCCGGTCGGCAGCATCCGCGCGCCCCGCTGCATCACGATCTGCCGCCGGAACACAATCGCCTCGAATGGTTAGCACCGATGGAAACCTGCCCGCATCTCTGTATCTCGAGTTGCGAACGCAGACCCTGGCGCATGCCCGTCTCATTGCCGGGCCGCGGTTGAAGAATCCTAATCTTGGAGCGGGCGGACTGGATCGCAATGCCGCAATGGCACTCGCAGAGCAGCGCGCCAGCCGGCTCCATCGTTTCGGCTTCTCATCTCAGGCAGCAAGCACCAACGCTCTATTGTCCGAACGCCCGGCCACACTGCTTCCCTCGTCGACGTCAAATCAGCCGGCACAACAAGCAAAAATCCCTGCTCAGACCGATGTCGTTCCGCACAAATCCAGCTGCTCGGTGCCGGCGATTCGAGAGGTGAACGGACGCGCTGGCAGCCCGATCTTTACTCCGGCCGAACCAGATAACCACTATCGCATTACAGGTTGCGGATTCGGGTTCGTTCCCGGCACTGTCCGGCTTCAACCTAGCGGTTTTGGATCGACGGCGGGCACGACGGTCCAGCCGATTGCGCTGGAACTGGAGGGCATGCGGCCCTGGACTGACGACCACATTGATGTTCGAATCGGTTCCGGGTTGACCGGAGTTTCGGATTACACGGCCGACCTCGTCGTCCAGCTTTCCAGCGGTCGTACCGTTCAGCTGGTCCATTGCCAATTTCTGGCGACTCGAGGAGAGCCGCAATTGCTCCGTTCTATACCTGCTGCGTGGGTCCGTCTCGATGCGACATCGTTATCGGCTCGCGCGATTCATCAGGTTGAATTCGAATCGCCGCCTGTCGCTGGCGCAGAGGTGCCGCCCGATGCCGTGGGATCGTCGGCGTTCATCGTGCGGTCCAATTCACAAGCGTTCAACACGGGGAGAGATAGCTACGACCTCTCGCAACTTGCGCCGGGCTGGGTGATTGAGAGTGTGCAGCTTAGGGTCTTCAATGCAGCGTGTCCGGGGGAGAGCAAACTCCCAGTGTCGAATGGAAGCTGGGAGACCTCATGGACTGCTCATGGATTCGATGTGGCATGGGCGGGCGAAACCTGTTCCTCTCCTATACCGCCCGTGTTTAATTTCACGTTCAGTTCTTCGCAGTATGCGACCAATGTGTGGGTCATTGGTCCCGCCGGCACGCAACCGTTTCTCAATGGCATCAGCGCAGCGCGGCCCTGACATGACCATGGGCTCATGCCGCTAACTGCCGAATACGAAGGGATTTGAAAACGATTCGAACCCAGAGTATTTCATGCTATGATGGCGCATTCCATCTCAGCCGGTTAGAGATGCAACAGTCAGCTTCCCCCGCGCGCAGCTTTCGATTCGGTTTGTTCGAGGCCGACGTCTCCAACAAAACGCTCTTCCGTAATGGTGTGCGCGTAAAGATACAGGACCAGCCTTTTCGCGTTCTGCTGCTGCTTTTGGAGCATCCTGGCGAGATTGTTTCCCGTGAACTTCTGCGAAATAATCTCTGGCCTGACGGCACCTTCGTGGATTTCGATGGCAGCCTCAATGTGATTCTGAAGAAACTTCGCGCTGCCCTCGATGACAACGCTGATAATCCGCGTTTCATCGAAACTATTCCGCGCTCTGGCTATCGTTTTATTGCGCCGGTCACTGTTACGCGGACAGAAGCTGCGCCGCCAATTGAGACTGGAGCGCTGCCCATTGCACCAATGCGGGCCAACGGAAGCAATGCTGCGAATTCTGATGTGGCCGAGCACGCTCAGCCTCTCATGGATCGGAGTCGACGCTTCCGCGCATTCCTCTTTTACGCGGCCGCCTCTCTGGTTGTCGTAGCGGGGAGCGTCTTCGCATTTACACGGTGGGCCAGGCCCAGGCAAACCGCGTCGGCCTCCAGCAGTTCTAAAGTTTCCCCGGTTCACCTTCGCCGTTCGGTTGCCGTTCTTGGATTTCAGAATCTTTCAGCGACACCAGCGGAAGGGTGGCTTGGGACCGCTCTCTCTGAGATGTTGAGCACGGAACTGGCGGGCGGCGACCAACTCCGTCTCATCTCAGCCGAAGACGTCGCAAACCTGCATGCCTATTCACCGTGGGCCAAGGTCGCTTCGCTCGATCGCGCGACTACAACTCGCATAGGCACCGCGCTCGGAAGCGATCTGCTCGTGCTCGGCTCCTACGCGACCATTGGCAAGCCTGAACATGGTCAACTACGAATCGATGTGCGCCTGCAAGACTGCCAGTCGGGAGAAGTGGTGGGTGAAATTGCCGAGATTGGCGCGACGGAGGATCTTTTTGGCCTTGTCACGCGCATCGGCGGAAAACTACGGAACCGGCTGGGCATTCCGGTCATGCATGAATCCGAAGAAGTTCTGGCGCAGAGCAGCCTGCCTGGAAACCCTGAAGCAGCGCGGTTCTATTCTCTGGGCCTTGAAAGACTTCGCGCATACGACTTTCTGGTTGCAAGAGGCTTCTTCGACCAGGCAATTGCGGCGGAACCCAAGTTCCCCCTTGCTCACGCCATGTTGTCGCGCACTGACCTCGCACTGGGGAGGTATGAGCAGGCGAAGATCGAAGCCAAACAAGGGCTGGATCTCGCGACTGGTCTTCCGAGAGTGCAGCGAATGCAGATCGAGGCAAGCTTTTACCAGGCGAAAGGTGATCGGGGAAAAGCGGCGGACATTTACCGAGTTCTTTTCAACCTGTTTCCAGACAGTCTTGACTACGGCATTCAACTTGCCAAACTGCAACTTGATTCCTACAGGCCGGAAGAAGCGCTCGGAACTATTCGGCAACTGCACCAACTGCCGCCGCCCTATCGCGATGATCCTTTGATCGATATGCGGGAAGCAAACACGATCGGGAGAAAGGATCAGGAAGCTGCGATCAAACTGTATCGCTCCGCGGCGCACAAGGCCCTGGCGCAAGGCAAGAAGCTGATCTATGCGAAGGCCGAAGAGATGCTGTGCCGTTTCGATCCTGATCACGTTGCCAGTCCGCCCGAATGCAACGAAGCGTATGAGTCCTATCTAGCGGCGGGGAACGTGGACGCATCCGCCAGTACCTTGCAGTTGATGGCTGAGAATCAGCGACTGACCGGACATGATGCGGAAGCGCTGCCACTTTATGATCAGGCGACTCGCAAGTTCATCGAAGTGGGCGATTTTGAAAGTGCGGGCGTTGCTCTCAACAATGCTTCTCTCGTGTATGAGAACCGCGGGCAGTTCGCACTTGCCGAAGAGCAGTACTCGAAGGCGAAGAAGTACTTCGAGTCAGTAAACGATCGTTTGAATGCCTCCACTGCCATTGCCAACATTGCTGACATAGAGACGTGGCGCGGGAACTTCCAAAAGGGCGATCAACTTTATCGCCAGAGCTGGGAGATGGCGGATGAAGCCAAGGCTGTTGAAGACGAGTATCCGCACATTCAACATGCCAATCTGCTTCTGATGAGGGGACAGCTCGAGGAGGCCGCCGCCGAGATTGCTCCGCAGATTGCTTCGCTCCGCTCAATGAAGAGCGATCCGTGGCAGACAGCAAATGCACTGACAGCACTCGGGGAAATCCAGCGCCATCGCGGCGATCTCGAGTCAGCTCGCAAGAGCTTCGAAGAGGCAGTTCAGATTTTGAAAGGCGTCAACTCCTCTGCCGTGCCCAATCAGATCAACTTTGCAGAAATCGCCATCGATCGCGGTCAATTCGACCAGGCGGAGCGCCAGCTTCGCGATGCAATTCCAGCGCTGGAGAAAGACAAGGACGCCGGAGATGATTTCAACGCGCATCTCACTCTCGCAAGGTCGCTTCTCGCTCAGTCCAGAATTGCCGAATCGAAAACTGCGCTTCAAAAGGCAAGAGAATTGATGGACGTTCGCGGGTTTCCTGTGTACTCCATTCCACTTGACACGCTTGAGTATTGCGCAAAGGCTGCAGCGATTCCGACGGGAAATGCCGGTCGGAACACCCTGCTCGCAGTGCAGCGCGATTTGGAGAGGCTGGTGCAGCGCGCTCATCAGATCGGGTATTACACTGCCGAGGCTGAGGCGCGACTTGCCCTGGCAGAGGTCGAGGCAAAGTTGTTCTCTGCTCACGCTTCAGCCCATCTTTCGGCCTTTGTAGACGAAGCGCAAAGACGAAGATTCCTTTTGTACGTGACTCAGGCGCGCAGAATCGATCCTCACTCCGAGGCGCTGGCCCTCAATAAGCAAGGCCGTTAACAACAGCTCTCGCCCGGATTTTGGATCGAGCACTCTTTACAAGCGGACGATATCGGCCAAATTTCTATCTCTGCGAATACGCGATGAACATTCAGTGAAATGCCGATGAACCAGGCCGTCCCTTAAGACTGGGTTAAGACTCACACTTCTAGTCTGCGATCAGGTCCCCACCTTGTTGAAGTTTCTGAACGGGACGAGGAGTGCCATGCGCAGATTCTGTTTGAACTCCATCATGCTGATGTGTATTTTGACCGCGACGTTTGGATGGTCACAATCGACCGGCAAGGGCACAATCAACGGAGTAGTAAGGGACCCGGCAGGAGCGGTCCTGCAGGGCGCCCGAATTGAGCTGCAACCGCAGTTGCGGTCCGTCACCACAAACGGCCAGGGTGAATTCACGATCACCGATGTTCCGGCTGGCACGTATGCCGTGACAGTTTCTTATGTTGGCTTTTCCAAATTTACAACCAGCGTTTCAGTAGCCGCGGGTCAGACAGAATCGATCGATGCGAAGCTAACGGTCGCTTCGGCGGCGGATGAAGTTGAGGTTGTGGCGGCTCGCCCCCATGGCGAGGCCGAAGCCATTAACCGCACTCTGGCCGCCGCGAACATTCTGCAGGTTCTGCCGGCAGAGGTGATCGTTTCACTGCCGAATGCCAACATCGCGGATGCGCTCGGCCGCATGGCCTCTGTGACAATTGAGCGCGACGAGGGTGAGGGCAAGTATGTGCAGATCCGCGGAACCGAACCACGCCTGAGCAACACCATGGTGGATGGCGTCACCGTTCCGTCGCCCGAATCCGGTGTCCGCCAGATCAAACTCGATACGATCGCTTCCGATCTGGTTGACTCGGTGGAGATCAACAAGACCCTGCAGGCCAACATCGATGGAGATGGCATTGGCGGATCTGTGAACCTAGTGACCAAAACCGCAACGGACGCACCGACCGTCGTCGTCTACGGGGTGGGAGGATATACGCCTATCATCGGCGGCCGCACTGTCGACCAGTTCGGCGCCACGCTAGGCAAGCGCTTTGGCGAGAGTAAGAAATTTGGTGTTCTGGTGGGCGGTACCTATGACTTCAATGGGCGCGGCATCAACGATATTGAGCCTACCCCGACTTCGGACAGTCTCACGCCGCATTACGACAGCATGGACATCCGCGACTACATCTACTACAGAACCCGCTGGGGCATGACTGCCAGCGCGGACTATCGCGTGAACGAAGGATCGAACATCTCATTGCGTGGCCTGTTCTCGACCTTTCGCAACTGGGGAAACAAGTGGACATTCACGCTCAATGACAATGACATCCCGGAGTACAGCCAGGACTGGCGTCGTCCCAACCTGGCTGTGGGGAGTCTTTCTCTCCAGGGCAAGCACAATTTCAACTCCAACAGCGTGATCTGGAATGTTGCGGTTGGGCGTTCGCGTTCCCTTTCCGGCTCCGGCAGTGCCAAGTTCACTTGGATTGGAGATCCGGATATCAGCTGTTTCAACGACCAGAGCGTGGCAGCCAGCGTCAACCGCCCGGGCTGGAGCGCCAGTTGTTTCGGCAGCGGAGGCGACAATGCCGTGGATCGCGCAAACTACAAAATGAAGTCGTGGGCTCCGCCGACCTTTGGACAAAGCGTGCAATTGAACCTCGAAGCTTCTGGATCCTATGCGAGGCAGTATCACCTTGGCAGCCATTATGGGACGTTTGAGTTTGGAGGCAAGATCCGCAACGCACACAAATTCGACGACACATACGACGAAACCTTTAAACCCAATGCGTCCATGCCGGTCGCTTCGCATCCGGAATGGAACTCAAACTTCAAAGATTTTGACTACTACGACAAGACGTATCCGGTCGGTCCAGTTACGGACTACGCGAAGATCGACGCGTATGTTCATTCGAATGCCTCACAGTTCACAATTTCGGGCGGTCCCGGAGTGAACGAAAATAACTACGATCTGATCGAGCGCATCCCGGCGGGTTATGTCATGAACACCATTGACCTGGCTCCTCGTGTTCGCTGGGTTTTAGGAGTCAGGTTCGAGGCGACGCATGTGGATACAACCAGCTTCGACTCGACAAAGGGCACGCTTTCGTTCAAGGCTGGTGGCGATTATCTGGATGTGCTGCCCAGCACCTCTCTCCGGTTTGCCGTGGACAAGGACTCTGATTTGCGTGTCGTGTACGGACGCGGACTGGCCCGGCCCGATCCTCAGGACATCTCTGCTGCTGTTGGTCAGCCCGACATCACCACCACTCCTGCAACGGTCAGCATTGGCAATCCCAAGCTCAAGGATGAGCACGCAAACAATTACGACGTTTTGTATGAGCGGTCTTTCAGTCATACAGGGCTCCTCCAGGCGGGATGGTTCTTCAAGGACCTGTCAGACCCGATTGTCACGTTGCAGACTCTCACGAACAATTACGTGTACAACCCCGGCGCTCCAACACTTGTGACGCAGCCCTCAAACGGAGGGAGTGCACACTTACAGGGGATCGAGATCGGCTTTCAGCAGCGCCTGTCATATCTCCCCGGCGTGCTGAGGGGAGCCGGCATTTCAGCGAACTACAGCTATACCACGTCGCAGGCCAAGCTGGTTGATCCATTGCGGACCGATTCTCCTGCCTTGCTGCGGCAGGCACCCAACAGCTGGAACATTAGCCCGACGTATGACACCAAACGTTTCTCGATGCGGGCGGGAATGACATTCGATGACAAAATGATCTATGCCTACCAGTACGAGAACCTGGCTTACGCGACCGATGATAACGGCAATCCAGTTGTGGTGAACGGCGTCCAGCAGACCGTACCGAATCCGCAAGTGGGTGGCACAGCCGGTCCTGCAGGGGACAGCTATTTGTACTCGCATTTCCAATTCGATACGCAAGCGAGCTATCGTTTTCCGGCAGGCTTTGAAGTGTATGGATATGGCCTGAATCTCAACAATGAAGTCTTCGGGTTCTATAACGGCAGCCCGCAGTATGTTGTGCAGCGAGAGTACTATCATCCGACGTATGCAGGAGGAGTCCGCTGGAATATTCACCACGAATAGTTGTCACATCATCGAGGGACATGGAGACGAAAAGACGAGGAGGCAAGCGAGCGGTGAAGACGGTTGCCTGCTTCCCGCTCGCTCTCGCTTTGATTGCAGGCGCTTCGGCGCAAGAGGCAGCCAAGGTCGAAAAGATCCGACCGGAAGACTTGCCGACTTCTGGATTGCTGAGCCAGCCTGGACCCACATTCAAGATGTCGAGTCGCAGTAAGAATGAGGTCATCGTTGTTTACGGTGATCAGCGTTTTACCGACCCAGCCAACATCAAGGTTACGAATCCGACCGCGCGCCGCTTACTCGTAAACAAAATCAGCGAAGAACATCCGGATGGGATCTTGATGAACGGAGATGTTCCGTACAGTGGCGACGTGATCAACGACTATCGGGTCTTTCACGAAGAGACCTCTGTATGGCGCGCAGCGAATCTGAATGTTTTCCCGGCACTCGGAAATCATGAGTTTCACGGCGATCCATGGACAGCACTCGAACACTGGTGGGCCGCCTTTCCTGCACTTAGAAATCGCCGCTGGTATTCAACGCAGATTGGAAAATCAATCTATACGATCTCGCTGGATAGCGATGCATCGTTACTGGTGGGAAGCGATCAGCAACGGTGGCTCGATAACCAATTGAAGAACATGCCGCGGAGCATCAAATTTGTTTTGATCAGTCTTCACCATCCGCCCGTGGCGGATATCCAGACCAGGATTAACGTCAGTCACAATCCTCGACCGAACGAAATCGCGTTGAGGGACTACCTTGAAATCATGGCGCCCAGGATACACGCCCGAATCGTGGTCTGTGCCGGACACATTCACAATTGCGAACGCTTCTCGCAAGGCGGTGTCACCTTTCTTGTGTCCGGTGGCGGAGGAGCATCGCCCGTTCCAGTCGAGCGGACCGCAGAAGATCTCTACCAGAGTGCCGACTTCCCCAACTTCCATTACGTGAAATTTGAACTAAAAGGAAAGGTATTGCATGGGACGATGATCCGACTGGATGAGAGCTTTGCTCCGGAACACCGATGGCAGGTGCGCGATCAATTTACGATAACTCTGCCCTGAAGCCGCGGATGTGGGTCGGTGGCTTTGGCCCCAGATCGTCTGAACGAGGATGGATCTCAGAGGGCGTTTTCCCGAGTGTAGCCGCTCTCTCCTCGGAAAGCCGGCGGGGAGGCGAATGAGCCATCAGTCATTCAGGGACCCTGACGAATTTCCGGGAGAGATGTCGACATATCCACGAATCATCGATTTCGCGATTTTTGTGAATGCCCGGGGCCGGATCGTTCTGAAACAAATATGTCGCTGCCAGTGTCACCAGCGTGATTCGCCCGCGCGGATCCAAAATAGAGCCGCTTTCCGTCACGGGATAACGTTGCTCTGGTTTCAGAAGATGCCGAGTTGATGTTCGAGTCCAAAGGTACCGGTGCGGACCACGGGTCAAAGATGCTCGACCGAGTAGCTGTATAGATGTCCGGCGCGCCCCCGCCGCGAGTTGAATCGAACACGATTTCGAGCCCGTCCTTTCTCACATTAGGTCTGGCGTCTTGTGCTCCGGCCCAGTTCAGCTCGTCCACCGGGGTGGCTGGGCTCCAGTCTCCGTTGTGCAACAGGGTACTGGAGTAGATCTTCTGCGCACCCGAACGGGTGCTGGAAAAGAAGAGCACTGTTTCGCCTTCGGACTCCACCAGAGAGGGTGACCACTCCTCGGCACCACTGTTCACATCGCAACTGAGAGCGCGGGGTGGCAGCCAACCGAAAACCGGATGCAACCGTGTGTAGTAGATATCTGGGTTATTCCCGGCGCCGCCGCAGTTATTTGCTCTGGTGCTGACGAAGAGGAGCCCATTGCCGGGCAGTGGTGTGGGACAGAACTCGTTTGCGGATGTATTCACCCCTGCGGGGAGTGCAACGGGGGAACCCCAGGGATCGCTCTCCTTCGCCCGCTCGGACACCCAGATATCGAGGTTTCCCGAACGATCTGAGGCGAAGAACAGCATGCCCCCATCCGGCGATTCAATGGGGCATCCATCATTGAAGGATGTATTGACGTGGTTCAGGCGTGCGGGATCCACACTGACCGCCGGTCCCCATGGCCCGAAATTCTGCGCCTCTGCAGTGAGTCCGATTGCCATCAGTCCTACACTGAGGCTGACTAAGATTCTGTTGATTCCTGGACGACTTATGCGCATGGTTCTTCTCTCCTTAGGCCTGGTCCGAATGAGCATCATCCGGCGATATGCGACTCTCGCCCGCCAGACCTGCGAGGTCAATGCAAGGTGGGTGGATCGTATGTGACAGTGCAGGTGATTGAATTGGTGGTATTTAGAGCTTGAGGTGAATCAAGTAGAATGTCGTCCACGGGGTGATGATGGCGGGCGCGCCACAAAATCAAGCACAGCTCTATCGATTCGGGCCGTTCAATCTCGACGCGCATTCAGGGGAACTTCGCAAGCACGGCACCCGGCTCAAGCTTGGCGGACAGCCCATCCAGATATTGATTCACCTTCTGGAGCGCCCCGGTGAGTTGGTGACTCGCGAGCAACTGCGCGAACGTCTCTGGCCTGCCGACACTTTTGTCGACTTCGACCATGGGTTGAACAGCGCCATAAAACGGCTGCGTCAGACGCTGCTGGACGATGCCGACCAGCCTCGCTATATCGAAACCGTGCCTCGTCGCGGATATCGCTTCGTTTGCAACGTCGAACTGACCAACGGATCAGATCATCCTGCTCCAATCGGAGAGCCTCTTCCTGCCAAAGCAGCTTCAGAGCCGGCTACGACTCAGCAACCAGACGCCGGGCGAACTGGCGATGAACGTGATGTCAAAGCAGCCGATAGTGAAATCGGGCGAGGACGAAAGACGCTGGTGAAGCGCCATTGGCTGGTTCTGGCCGGAATCGCCGTCGTAGCCCTGCTCGCGGTCGCCTACTTTCCGATCAAGAACCGCATAGGGAGTGCCGCTCAACCCAAGATCACTTCTCTCGCGGTACTGCCCTTGAAAAATCTCTCAGGCGATCCGGGCCAGGAATACCTTGCTGACGGCATGACCGAAACGCTGATCGGGCGACTTTCGATGATTCACGATCTGAGGGTTATCTCCCGCACGTCAGCTATGCGCTTCAAGGATACGCGGCTATCAGTGCCGGAGATTGCCAAGGCCCTGGGCGCCGACGCCATCGTGGAAGGATCGGTAATACGAGAGGGCGACCGCATTCGCGTCCACGCCCAATTGATTCGAGCAGCTACCGACGAACACTTCTGGTCGGAAAGTTACGACCGCGAGTTCCAGGACATTCTGTCTCTTGAGAGCGATGTGGCCCAGGCGATTGCCAGAAAAGTCGAGGTCACGGTGACTGGGGAGGAGCATGCGCGCCTGGTTGCCGTGCGTCGCGTGGCTCCTGAAGCGCATGAGAACTATCTCAAAGGGCTGAGGCAGCTCAACCAAAGCAACACCAGGGCCGACAAGCCAGGCATTGAAAAGAGCATTCCTTACTTCGAAAAAGCAATCAGCATCGACGGGAGCTTTGCACCCGCCTATGTAGGGCTCGCGGATGCTTACCTGGATCTCACAATGGTTGTCGTCGGCGGCAATCCCGGAGAATGGCGTCCGAAAGCAATCAGCGCGGCACGGAAGGCGCTGGAACTGGACCCGGAGCTTTCCGGTGCACATACAGTCCTGGCCAGTCTTTATCTGGCCCAGTGGCGATGGAGCGATTCGGAGGCTGAATTCAAGCGCGCTCTGGAGTTGAACCCCAATGATGGGAAAGCGCATTTCGGATTTGCACATTGGCTGTTGTGTCAGGGACGTACCGATGAGGCAATTGAATGGTCCCAGCGCGCTCGCAAGCTCGACCCACTTGGCTTCGCAGGCTTTAGTGCCGGCTGGATATTGTTTAATTCCAGGCACTACGATGACGCCATTCGAGAACTGCGAAGCGCAATTGCGGTAAACCCGCACGACGCCTGGTCCCACTGGCTTCTTGGATTCGTACTAAACTCCGCCGGCCGACCTGACGAAGCCATTCCCGTTCTGAATAAAACTGTTTCGATGATGGATCGTAGCCCGGGCTCGATCGGGCTGCTGGCGTCGGCCTACGCACGCGCCGGGCGGCGAAACGATGCACTCCATCTTGTCGACGAATTGAAGCAGCGCAGAAAAAGAGGCTATGTACCGGCAGCTGCGTTTGTCATCCCATACCTGGCGCTGGGTGAAAACGATCGAGTATTCGAGTGGCTGGAGCAGGCCTATAAGGAACAGTCGACGATGATGCAGTTCCTCAAGGTGTACCCCGATTTCGATTCGGTGCGCGGCGATCCTCGATTCAGCGATTTGCTTCGCCGGGTCGGACTCGCATAGGTAGAAAAATATAGAAGAACCAGCGCCAACATTCTTGAGGCGAATGCGCGGCTATTCCGGCCTCCAGCAAATCAATTTCCGCTCGCAAGCCGCCGATACAGTGCGAGATCGAACTCCTGCAGAGCGGTGATGCCGTGCAGATGGTTCACTGACACCCATGGCAGCCAACTCCGGTGGGTTCCAAAGCCCCGGTTGGTCGACATGCCCCAGTGCTCCTGCTGCCAACCAGATCCGAGCAGATCATAGGTGCGTCCCGGCAGAGCCAGCATGCTCTTGGTGTCGAGCAAGAGAATCCGCGCAACGTCAAGGTAGTGTTCGTCACGAGTGTACTTGTACAACCTGGCATAATCCGGCACAGCCCAATCCAGGTATTCGTCCACGCCGCCCACAGCACGCGCTGTGATGCCCTGTACGCCCACGGTTGACACACCGCGTTTCCAATTCAAATCGGAGTCGATTGCGTCGAGCGGCATCGGCACATTCCATATCCATATATATGTCTCTGCATAGTTGCCCGCGGCTTTGGCGCGCCGGAGCCACTCGGGATTTCTGGTGGTCTCGTAGAGATCCAGAAATGCATTCAGAGACAACATGCCTGCCTCTTTGTCGGTGATATTCGGATTGTCGGTTGCACCACCGACGAAGACACCGCGGCTACCATATTCCGTCCAGACGTAATCTGCTGCGCGAATCGCTGCTTCCAGGTAACGTGTTTGACTTGTCTCCTGGCTCAATTTCACGAGCATTGGAACGGGATTGTAAGTACTGGTTCCTGACGTCTCGAGCACCTCGCCTGTGCCTCCATGCCAGCTCCGCGGGAATGAACCATCTTTGCGCTGCTGAGTCAGCAGCCAGTCGCCAAATTGGCGACACCAGGCGAGCCATTCCGGGTGATCCCGCCCCATCTTTTTCTCGCGGCGGTAAGCGTCCAGAAGAGTCCGGGTACCTTCGGAGGGTCCTCTGAGCGTGACGGTGTCACCGGCCCATGAATCCGCTTTGCCGCCCCAGAGATTGAAACCCTCTCCGGCGGGTGGCGAGAGTGGCACCATGCGCACGAACGTGTCGATAATCGCGAGTCCGTCCCTACGCATTTTCTGCCCACGGGGGCTTGGATCGCGATCTCCTTCGATGAGCAGTTGATCTGCCGCTTCAACGCCTTTCGAGACGAAGCCCATGATGACCTTTGGCCATTGCTCCAATTCATTTGCGCCGGGATCGACATGGATGCCGAAGGCACGTGCCCAGTCCGCCAACTCCGCACTCTTTTCCGGGCTAAGTTCGTGGGCAGTGACGGGAGTGTTCGCCGGATGCCGCGGCGGGGTAGGGAAGGAGTTGCGATAACGATTCCAATTGCGGTAGGAACCGGGATTGCCCGTGACGGCGTCGAAAAGGAAAGGAACGCCGGCGAGTCCGTTCACTTTTAGCACATGATCATCAAGGTGATCGGTGAGGACGCGCCGAACCACCTCCATATCCGGATGCATGACAGGCGGCTTGAGGGCCTGCCAGGCCCAACGCCACGCATCGCGCTCCATGCCCAGAAAAGAGTCACTCTTTCCAAAGCGGAACACAACTTCATAGCTCTGCGTGAATCCTGTCTTCACTGGATGGTATCGACGTCGCATTACGTCAGAGGGAGGAGTCTCTGACCCTCGGGTGAACTCCCGTACGGTCCCCGGAAACCAGAACCCGAATTCGACGCCACCGGCGGGAAGTTCGTGTGCGCCAAGAGCTCCAAACTGAACGCGCTCGTCGATCACGGCCTTCGTGTAACCGGCAGTTGCCTCGGCCCAGGTGGTCTCGCCTCGAGGCGCCTCGTCCAGGATTGCCACCCAGCGTTTGTCAGGAAAAGAGATTGCGAAAAGAGGAGCGGAGAGCTGATCCTCTCGGAATTCGAAGCGCTTTGCGCGGTAGTTCAATTCGCCGCCAGGGGAAGCGTCTCCGTCATAAGCTGGATCGCCATAGAGAAGGCCCGGAGCGAAGTAGCTCGCGTCCGGCCATTTGATTTCAGGGGGAGTGGAGAGCCGGATAGCGGAGGAGAAACCTGCCTTGTCGTTCCCACTCGTAACGCGCACTCTGCGGCGAATCGACAGCGTGTCGTCCGCGATCTTCCATCGATCTTCTACTTCAAATGTCGTATCGTCGTCGCAGGCTATCTTCGCTGTCGCAACTACGCCGCCATTCTCCTCCTGGAGAGATTGATAGCCGGATGCAAAGTCGCGCACATGCTCGTCGCTTTGATAAACCTCGATCTGAGCTGGCTCTTGTTGCGAGAGGAACACGCTCGAACCGGCGGAAATGTTGACGCCCCAATCGCCTGAGCCGGCACGGACAAACGTTACTGTGGCACCATCTGCCAATCGTCCAAGCTGCCTTGCGCTGGCGAGACTTGCGTGTGCCTGCGCCAGCGCTACCGGCGCGAACAATGCCGATACGAGCGCGCCGAAAAACGCTTGCTTGATCATGTGACGTGTCCCTCAGATGTTCCCGTTCTTCATTCTGCCATTATGGAACCGGCGCTTTGCTTCTGACTGCAGTTTGTTCCGAGGACAGTACGCGGATGACCGAGGGGCGCTGGGGCGATGAGATTGATTGCAGGCGTCGTCATTTGCAAAGAGTTCCTAGTATCGGTCCTCTTTACAGATTCAGCGATGTGGGACGGTCGTTCGTGTAGGCGAACGAATCAAGCTCCAGGTTGTTTACGCCGGGGTCTTTGGGGTTGAAGCGAACACTGACCTGTTTGCCGATCGGGAGTTCTCGGGCCGCGAAGTCACGGCTGTCTTCTTCGGTGGAGAAATTCTTCGACCATGTTCCCGAATTTCTCTTGCCTGTGGAATCTTCAAAACTATAAGTAAAGACGGCACGGAAATAGTGGCCTCCATCAGAAACGGCACCTTGTATGCGTTCGATGTCGATCCGATCAATAGTGCCATCGGCTACGGGCCAGTCTTTTGATCCACGGTAAACCCATAAGGTGCGCCCCAGTGCAACTGCGAGGACCAATACGGGCACAAGCCAAAGAATACGCACGCTATCTCTCGTTGATGGGACTAAACAGCTTCCGGGCCAGGAACTCGTTCCCCACAAGCCGCGACAGCTCTTGAACCTTGCGGGTGGGCAGGTCTTCGGTGGCCGCATCGAGGCTCACGTTCGCCACAGTCTCAAAGCCTCGCGAAATGGCTCTCTCGCCAATAACGATAAGCCCCGTATACGTCCCCTGGTCGTCGGTATAGTCCCACCTCACAAGCCGCCCCACAGTCAGAAGCTGCTTTTTGAGTTCGGGCTTCACCTTTGACTCGTCCATCGGAATGAACTTGAAGTGGACCATCTCACGAATCATGGCTGACCATGATAGCCCGAAAACGGGAAGACGCAAGTAGGATTTTCTATGGCATCTTTCAATGGCCGCAGTTCGGTCTTGAGCGTTGCGTTTCCAGGCGAAACACAGATCGTGTGGCGCGATTCTGATCCCAATGCGTTCTAGGATGCCGGTGAGTCACCAGCTATGGGCGGAAGTTCTGTTGGCTTTGTATCCGCGGCTTCCGCTATCGGCACGTTGTCGGCTACGACTTCAAGGGGAGGCAGATCGGAAGCAGGAGTTGCTGCTGGTTCAGCAGTGGGCACGGGCGACTGGGCTGCCAAAGCACCGAGCAGTTCGAGATCTGCGATGCGGGCCAACAGGATGCGCTTAAGTTCGATGACGGATGGGTCGTCCTGGGACCATTCGGTGCTGCTCTCGACCTGGCGGAGTGTGGCCTTCAGGACCTGAAGAAGATGGCTGGGTTGTGAACTGCTCATGGAGATTGATGAACTCAGTCTTTCACGGATATAAATGCAATGCCGGGAGAGTTGGTGACGCCTGTCACGCAACAGGTGCCAGGCAGTTTCCCTGTCTGTGGGCGTCAACTTTCCTACTCCCTATGGGTTGCGAGGTCATGAGCTTTGCTCTTCTTCAGAAATCGGCCCTTGTCACCCTGGGGAGGCCCTGAGCGAAGGAAGGCGTATATACATCGCTTCGATCTGCACAGCAGTTCAGGCTCATTTCAATTTGTTCCGTACCGCACTCATCTGTTATGCGATGGAGTCGCTCGGCAAATGTGTGCTGAACTCAATGCCAGCATCGCGTCAGCCCCACTCATCCTCATCTCGCCTTTCGCGGGTGGCCATCGCTGCAAGTTCGAGCGGGAGGAGGTCAGTCCCGGGCACTACGCAATCATGTGTCCCGACCATCCGGATAACGAGCTGTGGAACTATTGCTGAAGAGCCTCCGCTCGGCTCAGTATCGGTGAAGCGGAGTGGAGGTGAGAGTTGAACCGCTCGACAATATTTGCTGCCGTGGATTGCGCGGCCACTGTCGCTGCCGTCGTGTACCTCGGCCGGCAGGTCAAGAAGCCGACCAGATTTGTCGGACGGCTATTCGCGCACATGATGAACGACAGTCACTCGGAGCTCACCGACTGGTCGCTGACGCACCTGAAACTTGACAAGAGCGCGACGGCACTTGATGTCGGATGTGGTGGTGGCAGGACCCTTGGAAAGCTTGCAAAGATCGCCGCGTCGGTATACGGCGTCGACTATGCAGCAGGGAGCATTGCTGAGTCGCAGTCCCACAACAAGCAGTTGATCGCTGAAGGTAGAGTCCATGTTGAACGTGCTTCGGTATCCCAGCTTCCGTTCACCGATGGTCTGTTCGATGTGGTGACGGCAATCGAGACTCAGTATTACTGGCCGGATCTACCAAATGACATGCGCGAGATTCAGCGTATTTTGAAACCGGGTGGACGCCTCATGGTAGTTGCGGAATCCTACAAGGGCGGACGAAATGACTGGGTCCTGGGGCCGGTGATGAAGGTCATCGGGTCCAACAGGCTGAGTGCGGATGATCAACGAAATCTGTTTCAGTCTGCCGGATATACGGAGATCGAGCTGTTTGAAGAACTCCGAAAAGGATGGCTTTGCTGCATCGGACGAAAGTCCTTGCCGGAGGCATCGAAGTGAGATGGCTGCTCATTCCTGTAAGCAAAGCTTTCCATTCAGTCCGGTTTCTCTCTTGATGCGACTCAAGTATTCACCGGACGCATCGTAGACCGATGAGATCGCGGTAGCGCTTCGCTCCACGTCGAAAGGGCTTTTAACTGGGGTGCTGCGTCCCTTTAGCTGCCTCAGCCATCAACCCGTAACGCAGCTTCACTCCAGGTTCGCAAGTGTGCCTTTGCTCGGGAATCTCCAAATCCGCCTCGCGCGTGGCGGTGGCAACTGTTTTGAAGCAGCAATGGCAGATCGAATCAACCGTGCCATCACCAGTGTTAAATCGGTGCGAAAAGGCAGGGTTCACGGCAGGCTTCCTTTCTGGGGAGGTGACAACAAACTAATGCAGTTTCTCCAGGGATGCAATTGGCATCTGGTAACCAGCATTCGCTTACCAAAGATGCTTGAACGATTTAGCAACCGGCCCGAACTGTCTAGGTTTCGAAATCTAAGTGAAGCAGCCGAGGTAAATCGCTAAAGCAAAGTGCGGAGGTGAGCAATCAGCTTTGTAGGAGGAACGGGCTTTGAGAACAGTTGGACTCCGCGGCATTTGGATTCGATTTCGCGCCGGAGGTCGTGCGAGTCACCCTGTCCGGACATGAGCAGCACTTTGCAATCTGGAAGTCGCTCGCAAATCTTGATGGCGGCTTCTATCCCGGAGAATCCTGGCATGAACACGTCGCTAAGGAAGAGGTCTGGTAGCCATTCGTTTGCAATGTTTACAGCCTCGATCCCATCATAGGCAACGGATACCTCGTAACCGGCTCGGGCTAAAATGAGCTTGAGCGTATCGGCAATGATTTTTTCGTCGTCCGCAACAAGGACACGCGGTTTTCTGGAAGAAGCAGAGCACATTCGCGGCAAATACTCACGGGGGGAAGGAATATGCGAGTCTTCGCATATACTAACGCACATGCCTGACTCACTGCGTCAGTTCAAAGCAGAAATTTTCCAAGCTTTGGGGAACCCGACCAGGATCGCCATTGTGGACGAGTTGCGGGATGGTGAGCTTACGGTTGGCGTGCTTGCCGAGCGGCTTGAGGCCGAGCAGTCGAACATTTCTCAGCATCTCGCTCTTCTACGAGCCCGGCAAATCGTCACGGCTCGAAAGGCAGGGAACCAGGTGTTCTACTCGGTCCGCGATCCGCTGCTTTGGAAGGTGCTCGACGTCATGCGCCGGTATTTCGAGAAGCAAGTAGGGGAGTCGGTGCGAATTTTGGAAAAACAAGTCAAGTAGCGGAGCCGGGCCGGAGCTGCTTTGTAGACCCCGATCGACTGGCCGCAATCTCATTTCCCCAAAAACAATCAGCGATCGACCAGCGGAGTTGGAGACCATAACCGTCGCCGGCTATGGAATCTGGTGCCGCCTCAGCGAGTGCGCTAAGCGCGCTTTGCCGTTGCGGCAATCATGTAGGACTGACAAAGCAGCACGAGTTGTCCTCTCAACTTGCGGACCGAGCCAGATGACGGGTTGTCCTCGAGCAGGGTACGCATTACTCCCGCAATCGCAGCAAACATGATGTCGATTGCGGATTTCTCGGGAGGCGACTTGATATCCGGCGCTGTGTGAACCATCGCCTCAATGGCTTTCCGGGACCGTTGACCGATCCGTTTTGCCAGCGCAGGCCCACCGACGTCAGCCGAGACTCGGTAGAGCGCAATGGAGATGTCAGCACGCTCCATCTTGGCGTCGACAAACGCCTCCACCATTTCTCTCATCATTTCGGTTAACGGTTTATGACACGCACGTTCACATGCAGCCTCTATTCTTGCTGCGACGTGATTCAAATGATCTTCCAACACCGCGAAGAGCAAGGATTGCTTATTGGGGTAGTACTGATAGAGGGTGCCCACCGAGACTCCGGCGCGCTCCGCGACTCGTGTCGTCGTAAACCGTTCTGCGCCATGCCTGAGTAAAACCTGAATAGCGGCCTCGGAAATTGCTTCAACTGTGGCCGTCGACCGTGTTTGAATGGGCGTCTTTCTTGGTTCAAATGCAATGAGCGCAGAAGCCGGCATATGCGAACTCCAAACCTGAAGGATCCTTCATCCAATGATTGTAAGGAGAAAACAATGATGGAACAAACCGCGCTCGCGGGCAGCTTCACTCTGCTGGGAACGTCGATTTCTGTAAACAGGATGGGTTACGGCGCCATGCAACTGGCGGGCCGGGATGGCGACAAGCTTGTATGGGGACCGCCCAGAGACATGGAGGGAGCGATCGCTGTTCTGCGAGAGGCCGTGGCAAGTGGTGTGAACCACATCGATACATCCGATTTTTACGGTCCTCATGTCACCAACCAGATCATCAAAAAAGCCCTGTTCCCTTATCCTTCCAATCTGACCATCGTGACCAAAGTTGGGGCACGCCGCGGTGCTGACGGCTCATGGCCGCATGCTCGTTCACGACAGGAAATCGTGAATGCAGTGCACGACAATCTGCGCAATCTGGGTCTTGATGTTCTCGATGTGGTCAACCTCCGTCTAGGTGGATTGACCGCCCCTGACGCTGAACCTCTTGAAGCGCCATTGACTGCGCTTGCTGAACTGAAGCAGCAGGGATTGATACGGCATATTGGCCTCAGCACCGTCTCACCCAATCAAGTGGTCGAGGCGCAGGCTATTACTGAGATTGTTTGTGTCCAGAATTTCTATAACGTAGCGCAGCGCGGGGATGATCCGTTCGTCGATGCGCTCGCCGCGCAGGGCATAGCTTACGTGCCCTACTTCCCACTCGGAGGGTTCTCTCCGCTTCAGTCATCCAGGCTCGATGACATTGCCGCCTCGCTCGGGGCCACACCCATGCAAGTTGCGCTTGCCTGGTTGCTTCAGCGCTCACCCAATATCTTGCTGATCCCAGGAACATCTTCAATTCGACATCTGCGCGAGAATCTGAGCGCTGCAACTGTCCAAATTCCGTCCGCGGCACTCGCGGAACTCGACTCAATCGGTCGAGGGCAACAGAGTTCATAATTGCCGAGGGCCATCGTTGGTGCCGCAACAGCCTGGGAAGGCAACTGTGGTCAGGGTCCTGCATTTACCCGAATCAACATTAATCTGAAAGTGTTGAACGTTCCGTCATCAGCTAAATAGGAGAAAAGGTCGCATGTATACAGTGATGGGCATTACCGGCAAGGTAGGCGGTGCGGTGGCAAGAAATCTACTGGCTGCGGGTAAAAAGGTTCGCGGCGTGGTGCGGAATCCACAGAAGGCTGAGGCTTGGGCGGCCGCAGGGCGTGGAGGTGGTGCAGTCACCCTATGACGATGCGGCTGGGCTCACAAAAGCCTTCACCGGGGCGGAGGGAGTGTTCGCAATGATTCCACCGGATTTTGCCCCGGCTCCGGGTTTGCCGGACCAGAGGCGTACGATCGCAGCGATCGTCGAGGCGCTTCGGCACGCGAAGCCCGGCAAGGCTGCGTTTCTTTCTTCCATTGGCTCGGAGCAGTCGAGTGGCCTGGGACTGATCACGTCGACGCACCTGCTGGAAGAAGCGACGCGCACCCTTCCGATCCCCGTGGCATATCTTCGCGCGGGCAGTTTCATGGAGAACTGGTTGGGAGCATTGGACTATATTCGGTCAACGGGTGAGATGCCGTTCTTCTATGCGCCGCTCGAGCGCAAATTCCCATTGGTGGCTACGCAAGATATCGGCCTCGCAGCCTCCAGGGTGTTGCAGGAGAGTTGGAACGGGGAACGTGTCGTGGAAGTGGATGGCCCGGAAGGTGGAACAGATTTGCACCAAACGGCAGCCGCCTTCGGTAGAGCGCTGGGCCGTGAGGTCAAGGCCGTACAGTTGCCCGAGCCGGCCTGGCAGAGCGCTCTGGAAGGTATCGGCATGCCTGCTGACAGGACCGGCCTTTATATCGAAATGGTGAAGAGTTTCAACTCAGGTTGGATTCACTTCGGCAACCCGGGAACCGAAACGTTCCATGGACCCACGACGATCGAGGCATTCGCACAAGAGCGGGTGAAGTGAATCAACGGGCGGGTCTGTAGTTCAGCGCGCACAAGAGTTCGTTGCGCGAGATACGGACGTCTTCGGTCCCGGCGAAGATGAGTCGGCGAAAACCGCGCTAGCGGTAGTCGCCGACCCTGAACGATTGGAGCCGAAGCGTTTGGTCTATTGAACCAGAGCGTCGCGATTCACGATCTGCGTCTCATATGAAAAGACCTCGCGGCTGGATGGATCGACGTTGACCTTCAGCCAGTTGACGTCGCCGATGGCCGGTTGATGGTCGCCAAACGTCTCGACGCGGGTGAAATTCACTACGCGATTTCCTTTGGCGTCGAGCAGCGGTTTGTCGACACGGAAGTAGTGCGAGTCGCCGTTCACGTACGCCACCGGCTTTCCGAAAGCAACGACTTGAGAGCGCAGGGCGCGCAGGAAATCACCATAGCCGTCAGTCGCCTTCGCGGCATCATCTTCAACGAGGGTGAGCGGGTTGCGTGTGGGAGCGCGAGTAGCATCCGTGTCATCCCAGCCTGGGTCTGCCTGGGATATGAACATCACTGCGACGGCGCCTTGATCGATGGCTGTCTGGAACGTGCTCTGCATCCATGCAACATTTGCGGCCATGCGCGCTGCGTGTTCGACAGGGTCGGGATAGTCGTCGCAGAGATTGTCGCAGGAGCCTTGTATGTCCAGCGTCGCATACACGACCTTACCCACGATCCAGCGACGGTTCTCAGAGCAGGCGACATCCTTGTAGGTGAAGGTTTCGCTCTTGGTTCTATCGGCCGCGGGTCCATCGGTGCCGGTAAGGAAGCCCTTGCAGAGCGGCGTGGATTGCACTTCCTGAAGGAACTTGGTCTGGCCCAGACTGTACGGAGTGGAGAAGAAAAGAGAGCGCTCGAGATCGAGCGTCCTGAGCGAGTTTCGGGCCTCCGAGCCGAGGCTGGCTCGATCGCAGTCTGTCCAATCGTTGTCGCCGGGGGTGAAGATGGCTGGAGCGGTCAAAGAGTTGAAGTAGTTGAGTCCGCGCTGATAGATGTTGCCGTAGTCGACGATGCCGCCCGCTCCGTTGGAGGTGTTATCGGCACACGATGGAACGCCACTGCCCTGACGCAGATCTCCCCCTTGAACCGTGAATGCGAGGTTTTGTGCATTCATATCTTCGATCACTGCCGGAAGCGCGTCGGCCTGGGTCTGTGAATAGGGAAGATCGCCCCAGAGCCCGATCGAATAGGGACGGTTGCTGGTTTGTTCAGCACCGTAAGGATAATTCTTGTTTTTGCCATAAGCATTGCCGCTTCCATTCCCCTGGGCGAAGATTGGCGTCGGCAAAGCTGTGACTGCAAAGGTTAGAGCGGCTATAACGCAGATTGCCCGCAGACTCAGATTCCATCTCTTGATCATGAGGAGATCTCCTCATGACACTCTTAGGTGAGTAGGTTTCTCTTCGATGAATGGCCTGTGACAAGCAAATGAATATGACTCAAGGAAGCGGAGGCGAGAATTACAGCGACGGAGTCGAGAACTCGCGACGTCTGTTCTTAATTGAGATGACGGTCCTCGCCGCCTCAGCGACGCCGTTACGAGCCGCTGCGTGCCCCCGAGGGTTCCTCCACAGAAGGAAGCACTCCGCCCGCAGAAATGGGCTCGGTCAATTCCTAAAAAAAGTACTTGCGTTTGCTTTGGTGTTGTAGTTAAGTATAACACTATGTCGATGCAGCCCTCGAGGAGCCATGTTTTTGACGGGTCTGCGAATCCAGGAGGTGTCCAACAATGAGGTTTATTCGGTTCACTATCTCAGCTGGTCTTTTGACGTTCGCAATGGTCGCGTTTGCTCAGGCTGATGCGACACAGAAGCACCCCCAGTCTGACGCACAGAAATCCTTCGAACAGCTGAAAACGCTCGCCGGCACATGGGAGGGAACACTCAGCACGATCCCGCCAGCTCCCGAGGTGCAGGACAAACATGCACAGGTCACGTTGCGGGTTACATCCATGGGGAATGCCTTTATGCATGAAATCAAGGTTGAAGGCAGACAAGATGACCCGATCACCATGTTCTATCTCGATAACGGCCAGCTCACACTGACTCACTACTGCGATGCCGGTAATCGCCCTAGAATGATCGGAAAGTCACTGCCGGATGGCAAGACTCTCGATTTTGAGTTTCTCGACATCGCTGGGAACCCTCATTACCACATGCACCATTCGAAGTTCACGATTATTGACGCCAATCATCACAGGGAAGAATGGACGTTCATGGTCGGTGATAAGCCAGTCCTGGCGCAGTTCGACCTGCAACGTAAAAACTAAAGACCAACGGGAGCTGTACGGAGTTTCGGAAACCAGGATGGACCTTAAGTGGAACGACAGCCAGCCAATTTATCGCCAGCTTCGCGATCGCGTTATTGCCATGATCCTCGACGGCGTGCTCAAAGAAGGCGACCCGCTCCCCTCAGTACGCATAGTCGCCGCCGAGTATCGGGTCAATCCGCTCACCGTCCTTAAGAGCTATCAGGAATTGGTGGACGAAGAACTCGTCGAGAAGCGAAGGGGGCTAGGCATGTTCATCAGGGAAGGCGCTTATCAATTGCTGCTTGCCGGCGAGCGCAAGAAGTTTCTAAGAGAAGAGTGGCCGCGCATCTCCGCCCGGATCGAACGGCTGGGCCTGACAGCTAGAGACTTGTTGCAGAAGGTGCCGCCCAAGCCCAACTCCAAAAGGGAGGACCGCTAGCATGGCGCTGATAGAGGCGCGTGGCCTTCACAAAACATTCAAAACCACCGTCGCCCTGGATGGCATCGATCTCCGTGTGGAGCAGGGACGAATCTTAGGCATCGTTGGCCCAAACGGCGCTGGTAAGACGACGATGCTCAACGCCATACTTGGACTTACGCCATGCGAAGGTCAACTGACGGTTCTGGGCCTCGATCCATGGTCCTCGCGCGACCAGCTGATGCGTGACGTCTGCTTTATCTCGGACGTCGCAATTCTGCCGCGCTGGCTCCGGGTGTCGCAATCGCTAGACTTTGTCGCGGGTGTGCATTCACGGTTTGATCGCACAAAGGCTGAAGGCTTCTTGGCTCGGACAGATATCAAGCGGACGTCCAGAGTTCGCGATCTTTCGAAGGGCATGGTCACTCAGCTGCAGTTAGCACTCGTGATGGCGATCGATGCCCGCCTTCTTGTGCTCGATGAGCCGACCCTCGGTCTCGACATCGTCTTTCGCCAGCAGTTTTACGATTCGCTGCTTAACGACTATTTCGATCGTAGCCGAACCATCATCGTCACCACACACCAGGTCGAAGAGATCCAGCACGTCCTCACCGACCTCATGTTTATCAACCGAGGTCGAATCGTGCTTGAAAGCAGCATGGAGGAGTTCGAATCGCGGTACACCGAAGTACAGGTGCTTTCGGAACAGCTCTCCGCTGCAAGGGCACTGAAGCCAATCTTCGAGAGGCACACGTTGGGCCGCAGCATCCTGCTCTTTGATGGTGTCGACCGAGAGCGGCTTGCGGTTTTAGGCGATATTCGAACGCCCAGCATCGCCGATTTGTTCGTCGCCGTTATGACTAATCAGTCCAGGACCCAGGGAGCAACACAATGAGCTCGACTTCAACCACGATGGCCGGCCTCGATCAGCAACAACCCACTCATGCAGTTATCTCTTTGAGACGCGCTTTCTACTGGTCCATTCGCCGCGAACTGTGGGAGCATCGCTCGATCTACGTGGCTCCGTTACTTGTTGCCGCACTCACATTGACTGGCTTTCTGATCGGCTCCGGGTACCAGATTGGCAAGGTGCGTTCCGCCCAGTCGCTCGGTCCAATGGAACTCCAGGCGGCGATTGACCGGCCCTATGGCCTCGCCGCGATGTTCCTGATGGGCATCGGGTTTCTCGTTTCGATCTTCTATTGTGTGGAAGCACTGCATGGGGAAAGGCGCGATCGCAGCATCCTGTTCTGGAAGTCGCTCCCGCTCTCTGACTTCACGGTCGTTCTTTCGAAGATGATGATTCCGCTCGCTGTTGTTCCGCTGATTACGGTTGCTCTTACCATCGTTGCCCACCTCTCGATGTTGCTTATCAACATCGCGATGATGCTGATCAGCGGCATGAGTCTGAGCCTGCTTTGGTCAAACCTGTCGCTTGTCCGGATGTGGTTGATGATGGTCTACCACATGTTCGCTCTGCATGGGCTGTGGCTTGCACCCGCGTATAGCTGGATGCTGCTTGCTTCTGCATGGGCCCGCCGAGCTCCATTCCTCTGGGCGGTGCTACCACTGATCGCTGTTGGTGTTGTCGAGAAAATCACGTTCAATACTACCCATTTCCGCCGCTGGATGCTGTACCGCTTCGGCGGAGCCCCGGGGTCTGATGCATACCCTGGTAGTGACCACGCTATGCATGCGTGGGCGAACCTGAATGTCGGGCAGATTCTGCTCAATCCCGGCCTGTGGAGCGGCTTGGTTGTCGCGGCGTTGCTTCTTTTCGCTGCGGCTCGCGTCCGGCGCAGCCGCGGTCCTATTTGATTCGGACAGGCAATCCGAGGCTTCCGCCGCTGCCTGATCAACGCTCCCAAAAGCGACTGGTTTTTCGACGTTATGCTCTGCACACGAGATTTCCGCGACTTTCTCAGCTTTATGACGCGCGGATAGCTTTCTCTACACTGGCCGGCTTCAGATTCCGGATCTATGCTGATGCGGCTGGTTGAAGCTAGCGGCTCGGAAGTTTCATCTGGCTCACCAGGCTCTGAAACCTCGGATCACCTCGAAGATCGTCGATCCTGATATCTCCTTTGAGATTGGACGAGAGTTCCAGCGACTTCTCCCGGACAGCCTCGTCGAGGGATGCAAAGGCCCTGTCTTTGTCGCCGAGCCCGGCATAGATCATCGCCATCGCATAGGGTGAAGCGTTCGCCTTCACGCGGTGCTCCAGATCGGTAAGGATCCTCTGCGCCTCTGCTCGCCGGCCACTGCTGGAGTAAACATGCGCCAGCCCCACATAGGCTTCCGGGCCACCGGACATGGCGATCGCTTTCTGATACTCAGCGATGGCTTCCGGAACCCTGCCCGTGGATTCGTATCCGACTCCAAGGTTGTAATGAAAAAACCCATCGTTCGGATCCAACAGCAGCGCCCGGTTATTTGCCGCGATCATGCTTGGATAATCGCGAAGAGAAGCAAACACCAGGAACTCCGATTCAGCAGCACTAATTCCAAAATCCAGTTGATCGATCTTCGCGATCTCCGCAAGAGCTTCGTCGCGTCGGCCAAGATAGGCAAGAAAGATGGCTCGATCCTCATGCGCGCAACTGTAGCTTGGCGCAAGGGCCATCGCCCGGTTGAATTCCTGTTCGGCAGCTTGCCAATCCCATTCGAAGTGCCACTTCAGCACGCCAAGGGTATCGTGGGCTTCGCCAACTCCCTCGTCCAGCTCCAGTGCCTTTGTCACCGCAGCCATGGCCAATTTGTAAGCCTGATCCTTTTTCAGGACTCCAGCAAACGCCATGTAAATGTATGTATTCGACAGGCCGGCATACGGCTGCGCGAAATTCGGATCAGCCTTGATCGATTCTTCGAAATACTGTTGAGCCTTTTTCAGAGAATCAGCTTTGCTGAAGCCCGTGTCGAAATAGAACCGTCCCTTGAGATAGTTATCGTAGGCTGCCGGGTTAACCGCGTGCGCCGCGTGCAGGCGGCTCTCCTGCGTTGCGCTGAGCTTTGCCCGCACTTCCTGGGCAATCGCCTTGCCCACATCTCTCTGCAGATTCAATACGCCATTCAGTGGCCGCTCGTATTCTTCACCCCAGATGTGCCGGTCCGCAGGACCATCCAGAAGCTGAACCGTAACGCGCACGTTCTCGCGTTCCCGGATCACCGATCCTTCGAGAATGGCATCTACCCCAAGCTCGCGCGCAATCTCCGGTAAATGCTTCTTCGTGCCTTTGTAGCCCATGACCGACGTATGCGAAATGACGCGCAGAGAATCGATGCGCGCGAGCTCGGTGATCAGTTCTTCCGTCATGCCCTCCGCAAAGTAGTCCTGCGAAGCGTCTCCTGAGAGATTCTGCAGCGGTATCACCGCGATGGAGCGGATGGCATGGCGCTGCCCCGCAAAATGCCGCCAGCCAAGCCAGGTGCCTATCCCGGCCGCGCACAGCAGCGTAACAACTGCTAAGCGATACCGGCTCCAGAAACCTCGCCCGCCAGAAGCTACGCTTTCATTCGCCACGGCAACGCTCGACGCGGTTTCCGCCGGAGATGCTTTCTCGTGCGAGGCGTCGCTCTTTTCCGACCGGGTCTCCGTCTCCAGTGGGGCAATAAACCGGTATCCCACGCCGGGAATCGTCTCCACAAATCGCGGTTTCTGCGGATCGTCATTCAGCAGCTGACGAATCTTACGGATGGCTGTATTGATCCCGTTGTCCACGTCGAGAAAGACGTCTTTGCCCCAGACCTGCTCTGCGATCGCCTCCCGCGTGACCACCTTCCCGTTTTGCTCGATGAGGATCAGTAGCACCTGCAACGGAATACGCTCGAGCTTCATGGTCCGCCGTCCGCGACGAAGCTCGAACGCTGAACTGTTCAGTTCGCAATCGCCGAAGCGAATAGGTTTCTCCGGGATGCCCACACCCAGTCCCGCCATCGCGCCCCCAACCAAGTGACCGACATTCTACGCGCTCTCAGTACCGAACGGAACAATGTCTTTGGTTTCATTACCTTGAGGCTACAGATCCGTACAGAACAAATACAGGTCCGCTCCATTGATCACGGCCGGTCGCTGTGGGACCATTCGGCACGATTGATCGCACTTCGCACGCTACCAGGAGGCTCCGCCATGCCCAGATACGTAATTGAACGGGAAATCCCCGGCGCGGGCGATCTTACAACTGCCGAGCTCAGGGCGATCTCCCGCACGTCCTGCAGCGTTCTTGCCAAGCTCGGCTGCGACATTCAATGGGTCGAGAGCTATGTCACGGGCGACAAGATCTACTGCATCTACCGTGCACCCAGCGATGCTTTGATCCGGCAGCACGCCATGCTCGGCGGTTTCCCCGCGAACCGAATTTCCGCCATCGCCTCTGTCATCGATCCCACAACAGCCGAGGCATGACTACGCCATTCCAGCATTCGCCCGAAACCAATTTCAGTTTCAACCATTTCCCAAAGGAGAGTCACATGATACGCAGAGCATCACTCAGCTTCGGTTTGGCAGCGATCTTGGTTGCCTTAAGTTCTCCCCTCACAGCAGTTGGCGAGCAAGACTCCAAACTCGCTGCCATCGTTCGCAATGCCACGCAGCAGTACCAGAATGTTGCCAATGCTTCTCCTGACTACGGTCCGGTCCTGGGCTGCGTCAGCGGCCCGGATCACGGTGCGATGGGCGTCCACTACGTCAATCTGAGCCTGGTGAACGGGGGAACTCTGCTTGGCGATTCACAAAATCTCGATCCCGCGAAGCCGCAAGCCTTGATCTATGAGCCGCAACCCAATGGAGAAATGAAAATCGTGGCGGTCGAGTACATCATTCTCGCTGGTGCACTTCCAGCCAATGCCGCTCCCCAGGTGGAGGGTCACCTCATGCAGCTCATCGGCTCCCCGAACCGTTACGGCCTGCCGGCGTTTTACGAACTGCACGTCTGGGCCTGGAAAGAGAATCCGCAGGGTTCATTCGCAGACTGGAACAACCACGTGAGTTGCGATCATCAATGAAGTGCTCCGGGGTGTCCTCAACTTCCAACGCGACACCGACGGGACGAAACAATGTTTTCCCGGATTTCTGGCCGTCTTTGTGACGGCCTGAATCCCGGGGCCATCCAGGCAAGCGATACCCTCATCGATTTCTTTGCCTGCGACCTGCCCAGCACCGATCATTGCGCTGCGGAGCCGTTTGTTCCGACCCAGACCAGAAGTCGCGGCAGAGGCCCCAATCCTCGCACCCGCTCATTTCTCTTTTAGCTTGATGGGCGGAAACGATAAACTCCAGTCCAGGGCCGATCGTTCATCCGCAGCGGGCAATAGTGGGCAATGGTCAGCCTTGTATCTGAATCCATGGCAACCTGTTTTCTGTAACTTGCAGAAAGCGTAGCTGCTCAAAACGTTTGATCTCCACCAGCCGCCACAAATTGCAGCCTTGAAAATGCCGACCAAGTGAGCTCTGATTCCCCCCAAAATGACAATCTGGATCACACGGCAGTTCTGCTGAAGGCTGGCTTGCGCCCTTTCGAGCCGAGGCGTGGACTGCGCAACCCGCATTTGCAGACCATTATCGGCAACTACCTGCGTCGGCCCCCATTTCGCGGGGAGACGGTTGCTGAGGCCGTCGAGGTGGATCCTGTCGATGGCAGTCAAGTGATGTGTCATTGCAACTGGCACCCTGAGCGGGAACGGTCTCACCGGCTGACAGTGATTCTTGTACATGGGCTGGAAGGCTCGTCGGAGTCGCGCTATATTCGCGGGATTGCTGCGCGTGCATGGGACGCGGGCTGCAACGTCGTCCGTATGAACATGCGCAACTGCGGCGATACGGATCATCTGACACCGACGCTCTACCACTCCGGACTTTCAAGTGATGTTGGCGCTGTCATTCGCCATTACGCAGCGCAGTTCCATCTCGAGCGTGTCGCGCTGGTGGGTTACTCGATGGGTGGCAACCTGGTGCTGAAGCTTGCCGGGGAATGGGGAGACAAGTCTCCATTGTGCGCGGTGGCCACGGTCTGTCCAGCAATCGATCTGGCAGCGGGAGCTGACGCACTTCATGAGCCGGCGAATCGTGTTTATGAGTGGCACTTTCTGCGCGGCTTGATGAGGCGCTACCGGCGAAAAGCTGCCCTGTATCCGCAGGTCTACGGTAGCGACAGCGTTGGAGCGATCAGGTCGCTGCGCCAGTTTGACGACAAGATAGTGGCGCCGCATTGCGGTTTCCGTGATGCGGATGACTACTACTATCGCGCGGCCAGTGCACGCGTGGTCGACAAGATCATGGTTCCCACGCTGATTCTGCGCGCCGTTGACGATCCCTTCGTAAGAATGACACCTGAAACGCGGGCTAAGCTGATGAAGAATCCGCAGGTGCTGCTTGTCGAGACCGCGCACGGAGGGCACTGTGCATACCTGTCACGCGACCCCGGCGAAGACATTCATTGGGCCGAGGCGAGCATCGTCCGCTATCTGATGCGTTTCTCGGGGCAGGGAAATGAGGCCGGCGGAACGAATGGAAGCTGACTGGGAGTTCGAGATCGGCCCTGACGCACCGGTAATCGAGTCGTACTGGAACGGATTTGTCGATCTGCGTGCTCAACCCGAGCGAGCGTGGGAACTGAGCGAGTGCCGCGAATTGCCGGCCTTGGCAGATATCCTGGTCAGTCTGAATGCAGTGAGCTCGCCGGTTTGGACCTGCAAGATGGATGTGTTCACGCCTGAGCACATCGATCCGGATGAGATGAATGCCTCAGAGGAAGACGCCGCCCATTCGATTGCGTGCTATATCGACTTGCTGCAGCGCAACGATCAGACATGGGAGGTCCCTCTCGAAGCGGAAAGCGACTGCAGGAATCTGCGGGAGAAGTTGCGGGCCATTCTCCTCGGGAACTGCCGAGTGGACATCGTTCTTCGAAGAGCCGTATTGGGCGACGTCGATAAGCTGGGCGCCACCGTCTATATCACTGCCTGCGGTTCCACGCTGGAGAATGCAAAAAGCAGGCTCGCCGAGTGCATGGCTGCTTTTGCTGTCGTAGTGGTTTCAGGCTGATTTCGGATCAGATGGAGCGTCGGCCTGCTAAACGTCGGTCTGCGCGATTTGTGGCCGGAAATTTCGACGCTACAATGATCAGAGTGGGCGAGTAGCTCAATCGGATAGAGCACCGGCCTTCTAAGCCGGGGGTTGTGGGTTCGATTCCCGCCTCGCCCACCAGTCAATCTCCACTTCCTCTGTTTTCAGGTACTTAGCTTCATCTTGACCCTCCATTTTGGCCTGCAACCCCCGGCCGAAAAATGTGAAAACTGCAGAAGAGTTGGAACGAGAATTGCGAAGCGATTCTGAACAGGATTTAAATGCGCACCACATTCGTGTTGTCGTTGTGGAGCCTACACGGTTGGCGAATCGCGAAAGCTCGCAAAGATCGTTATTTCTCTGATCGGCTTCTCTCACCCATTGTGAATCCGGTATGCGGCTGCGACGCTGCAAAGCGCTTGCTGAGTGTGCGCGCATTGGCACATCGCGCCTACGCTTTTTGATTCCCTTGCGGCTTTACTGTAGCGATGTCGAACGGAGGACCAGCATCTTCTTTACTAGGCCCCGGCCGTGAATCGCGTCGGCTGTAGTGACGCCGACCGCAATTCTGATCTGTACGCACGAACTAGGCCGGGAGGCTCGAGCGTGGTAATGGGATCTGTTTAGTTTCGATCAGCTTCTGAAGCTTCTGGGCAGTCGCAGCTCACGGTGAGGGCTCCGGTTTCTCCATTTGGCGTCTTGGCGTGAAGAGGGTCGGTGGCAGCGGACACATCTCAACGTAGCCCGTTATACGGCCAAGTACACGGGGTTTGTGAACACTGGCCGTTTTTCCGGCACTGATCGGCAGGTTCAAACAAACCTATACTCGTTTCGAGACACATGAAGGTTTCCTGGGTGTTCTCACCTCGAGCCAACAGAGCGGGATTGGCTTGCCCATCGGATTGCCGCATGTGTCTTGCTGCATGAAATCTAGCGATCTCTCCATGAATGGCTTCAATGACCCATTGACACCCAGAAAAGGCCAAACCTACTCTTCTCGGTAAATCGATTTCCTAGAACCGAAAGGGGTCCAACATGGCACATCGTCTTGATCGCCGGGCATTCGTCAAAACAGCAGGGTCAGTCGCCATCGCCGGCGTTCTGCGGCCTTCTTCGGCACTGGCAGACACTGAGACACGACTCATGGCTGTTTCTACACCCCTAGCGCTCTTTGCCTATAAGGACGTTCAGTTGCATGAAGGGCCCATGAGGCGTCAGTTCGATGAGAACCATGCACGCTTTTTGAACCTGGATGACGACAGGATGCTCAAGGTGTATCGGCAGGTTGCCGGGCTGCCCGCACCAGGTGAAGATATGGGCGGTTGGTACGATCTGGACGGATTCAGCCTGGAGAGAAATGATTTTCACGGGTTCATTGCGGGACACTCGTTTGGGCAGTACGTTTCGGGACTGGCGCGCGCGTATGCCGTCACGGGAGATGAAGCGACGCGGAAGAAGATTAACAATCTCGTGAAGGGCTATGGACAGACGTTAGATGCGAAGGCAAAGTTCTTCGTAGATTATCGCCTTCCTGCCTATACCTATGACAAGCTTTCGTGCGGTCTGATAGACGCTCATGAGTATGCGCGGGATCCTATGGCGATGGAAATCCATGAGAAGCTGACACGGGCGATTGTGGCGTATCTGCCGGAGAAGGCCCTGTCGCGTGCGGAACAGCGATCGCGTCCACACGCTACTACTGCACACACCTGGGATGAGACCTACACTCTGCCGGAGAATCTCTTTTTGGCGTATCAGCGGAGTGGAAAAACTCTGTACCTGGATATGGCCAAGAAATATCTAGAGGACGATACCTACTTTAATCCTCTGTCGGAAGGCAACAATGTTCTTCCTTTTGAACATGCATATAGCCATGTGAATGCGCTCAGTTCGGCTATGCAAGCTTACATAACGCTGGGAAGTGAAAAGCATCTGCGTGCAGCAATGAACGGCTTCGAGATGCTGGTGAAGACACAGAGTTTTGCGACAGGTGGGTGGGGGCCAAATGAGGCGTTCGGGGAGCCGGGAGTCGGCCAGCTTGGGGACAGCCTGAGCCAGACTCATGCGAGTTTTGAGACGCCATGCGGCGCCTATGGTCATTTCAAGATCACTCGCTATCTTTTGCGTGTCACGAAGGAGGCGCGCTATGGCGACAGTATGGAGCGAGTACTCTTTAATACTATCCTTGGCGCATGGCCGATTCAGGCGGATGGAACTTCGTTTTACTACTCGGATTACTCGAATACCGGAAGAAAAGCCTGGTACAAGGACAAATGGCCTTGCTGCTCTGGAACGTTTCCCCAACTTGCGGCTGACTACAACGTGAGCACCTATCTACGAGCGCCGGACGGCATCTACGTAAATCTCTTTACACCGTCGAGCGTGCATTGGGCGGATGGCGGCGCAAAGATGCAGCTTACACAGATAACGAGGTATCCATTCGAAAACAAGATTGCGATGCGGGTTTCAGCATCGGAGCCACATGAGCAGACGATCTATGTGCGCATTCCGGCGTGGGCGAAACCTGACCCAGTAGTGATGGTGAATGGCCGACGGGTGACAAGCTCAATGGAACCTGGATCCTTTGCCGCGCTACACAATTTGTGGAAAGAAGGCGATCGTATCGAGATAGAACTGCCAATGCCGCTTCGGCTTGAGGTGGTGGATGCGAATCACCCGAACCTTGTAGCTCTTATACGGGGACCGCTTGTTCTGATGGCCATTGCAGATTCACAGCCGACTTTTGATCCTCAGGCTCTTCTTCGCGCCAAGTCGATCGATAATGAACGCGGAGACTGGGTGGCGTCATCAGTGAGTGGCAGCGATGTGACGATGCGGCCCTTCATGAAGATCGACAAGGAGAGCTACAGCGCTTACGTCCAGCTCAAAAGTTGAACAAAAGTCTGTGACAATGCGATGGCGTTAAGTTCAGCGATTCGGTCCTGGTAGCAGATCGAAGAGCGGGGTTCAACAGCAGAAAGGGAAGTGGACAGTGCGATGATCAATCGAAAAGATTTCATGAAGGGCTGTGCCGCGGCCCTATGCGGAGGCGTGTGTTGCAGCTCGGAAGCTTCTGGCGCTGAGATAGCTCAAGCAGAGAAGAGCGGGTGCGATTCGAAGGAGGTATTGGCGATTCGGGATAAGGCCGAGGCGGCCCGGCTGCGTTTCTCAAATCTCATTGAGATCATTGAGTCCCGGCTGCCCGAAGCTGAACGCAAGCAGATTCTGCATGCGCTTGGCGGCAGATGCGCCGACACCTATCGCGCCAGTCTGATCGATCGATACAAGGGAGATATAGAGGGATTTCTAGAAGAAGGCCGGCGCAATTGGATGGCTGAAGCCACATACGACAGATCAAAGGGCATCATTCGCATCGTTGACAACGGGCCGTCGTGCAGTTGCCCTATGGTAAAGGTAGGCACAACTCCGGGCAGCTTTTGCGATTGCACTCTGGGATGGCAGGAAGAAACCTATTCTGCAATTCTGGGTAGACGCGTTAAAGCAGAGCTTGAAGAGTCGATCCTGCGGGGCGGTAAGAAGTGCGTGTACCGCATCTCTTTCACGTAAAGAGCGGGCTTGAAACAGAGAATCGCTCAGCCTTTTCGGTCACTGGGATTCTGATTCGCCCTCGACGAGTTTGAAGCGATTCTCTTCGCGCTTTTTGCTGGCGGCCTGCTTGCGCACAAGCGCGAGTTGTTTGAGAAGTCCCGGGATCTCAGCTTGCTGGTCCGTTTTGCGAAGCGCGTGGACAAGATGGTAGAGAGCAGTCTGGTCTGCCGGGTCATCATGGAGTGCTTTGCGGCATTCGGAAACCGCATCCGGGTATCTGTTCGATGTCATGTACAGCTTGGCAAGTACCGTGTGGGCTGGGCCAAGAGCCGGGTTTAACGAGACGGCTTTCTGTGCGGAGTTGAGAGCAGTCGTAAATTCAGGCGTGCCGGGCTGGGGATCCTGTTCGGCAAGCACGTCTGCCTGCATGTAGAGAAGAATTGGGTCATTCGGGCGCGCACCCAGCTTCTGTTGAATCCCGGAGAGAGCGCTCGAGAAATCGTTCTGCTGCACCGCGGTGAGACCTTGCGCCGCTGCAGATAACGACGACTTTGGATCGAGTTGATAGGCTTTGTCGAAATCGTTCTGGGCTTTGTCGTATTCGGAAAGCTGGACGTAGAGCATTCCTCGTGCGAAGTACAGTGCCGCGGCATCGGGTTGAAGATTGATGCCGTCGTTCACGACGTTGATGCCCACCTGGATTGACTGGTGTTTCTCGGCGATCGCGGCGAAGTCGAGATAGAGGTTGGCGTTTCGGGGATCGCGGAGAATGGCTTCACGGAGGGCGTCAACTGCTTGTTCAGTCTGATGCGACTGCTCGTAAGCCTGAGAGGCAAGTTCCAGAGTTTGGGCATCGGGTTGCGCACTTAGCAATGGAGCAAGCGTTTCGAGGGATTGCTCCGGATGCTTTGCCATCAGCTGAACCGATGCAAGAACCCGGCGTTCTTGCGCATTTCCTGAATTTGTTTCCAGAGTTCGGCCAAGGACCGTTGCCGCTGTGTCGAATTGCTTCTGCCTGACGAGGCACGTGACGTACGCGTGCAGCCCGGCGGGACGCGCCTCGAAGACGGGCATGGCTCTCTCGAAATGGGGCAAAGCCGACGCGCAATTTCCTTGCTGGTATTGGAGTGCTGCGAGCATGGCATGACTGGTCAAGTCGTTTGGACGAAGCTCAAGCAGGTGCTCGATGATGGGAATGCCAGCAGCGCTACCCTGGTCAAAGTCGATCTGTGCGGCACCTTGCAACGCAGGAATGGTGTCAGGAGCCAGCTTCAACGCGTGTTTGAAGGATGCAAGCGCGTCCTTTGTGTTCCCTAGACCCCTGAATGCGACTCCTCGCATTGTCCAAAGTTCTGGATTGGATGGAGACGTTGCGAGAGCTGTGTGAAGCAACTGCAACGCTTTCTCGTATTGCGACTGCCGCAGGGCGGAAGCGATCTGTTGGCTGGTCTGGGCGGGAAGACAGGAAGAGGAGAGGGAGAGAGCCAGGAACAGATTGAGTATCGAACTGGGCCTGAAGGCAATTCTCATAAAGCGAGTAGAGAGTGATGGACGACGTCAAAAATGCGGAGCTCTTAAAGAAGTGATGTTATCGAAAAAGAAAGAGGCCGGCCAACTCAAAGAGCTAGCCGGCTCTTTTGCTCATCTCGCTTACATCAGAACGAAAGCCTTCCTCCCAGTTGCCAGAACCTCGGCTCGTGGGAAGCCGTTGCGGCGCCGAAGCTTCCGTCTGGAATGTTTGTGTCGGGATTCGCGTAATTGGCTCTGTTGAACAGGTTGAAGAATTCAAACCGGACCTGAAAGTTTATACGTTCTGTGATCGCAGTGTCTTTGTAGACGTTGGTATTCGTCTCAAAGTAATTTGGTCCGCGGAATTGCATCGGCTTCTCATCGCCTTCCTGCCCCAATGATGGGATTGTGAAGTTGGATTTTGGAACGGCGCCGGTTAGCCATGCCTTGTTCCCGCTTAACTGCTTGTAGCTCGTGGCATTTGGATAATCCAGATTGTTACCGTCGGCGTTGTAATCGCCACTATACGACTGCAGACCAACTGCAGGATTTGCGGGTGACGGACAAGCGGGTGCGCCTGTTGAGGTGTTCGCGCAGATCGGCGCATAACCGTTGAAGTTCGCCGCCGTAAACGGATATCCCGACTGATAGATGGTTGTTCCGCTTAGACCCCATCCTCCGGTTATTCTCCCGATGCCCCCCTTACCCTTGTTCAGTCCCGTAAGCGAATAGTTCCAGCTAAGGGAGAAACGATTCGGTACGTCGAAAACCGACGGTCCGTAGTATTGTCCCGGATTATCCGGTGTTGGGTATGCAAGCCCATCATCCTTTGAACTGGAGCGGGTGTAGGAGGTGTCGAAGAAACCGCGCGAGAATCGACCTCGAACATCAAAGTAGACTCCGTGGTAGTTGCCATACCGGTCGTTGTCTGCGTACGATATCGAGCCGAAGCTGGTGTTGAGCCCTGTGCGAACCAGACTCTGATGCGTTATCAGGTCGCCGGGCACCACGTTAATGTCCACTCCATAGGAAACGTTGCCGATTGAGTTTCCATTGCCAACGATGTTCCAAGAGTGCGAACCGCTATAACCAACCGTTGCCGCCACCTCGCGAGTCAACCTTCGCTGGACGCTAAGGGACCAGATATCTGCCCACGGTGACTTGAGCAACGGGTTGATGGCCCCGATTGCGAAATTGCCGCCGACTTTTCCTCCCTTTGTATCCAAACCACCCTGGAATGTCGGGAATGTAAATCCAAACGGAGGTTTGTTGCCGGTGCCCAATTGGAAAATGGGTGGCGTGGACGTGCCAGTCGTAAATGAGGCAAGCACCAGACCCGGGGGGCTTCCACGGAATTCTTCCTGGACGTTCGCCGACGTTAGCCAATTGGCGTAGAGTCCCCATCCACCGCGCACGACCCAGTCGCCATTGCCAGTCGGATCCCACGCAAATCCGGCACGCGGGCTCCAGAGATTGTCGACCGAGTGCAGCAGGGCGTTGTGCGTCGGCTTCGCATAACCGTTCGCGATTTGCTCCTGCTTAGTAGAACCTGTTCCGTAATAGAAGTTACCGAACACAGTGGCATCGCTTCGTGACCATGGATTTCCGCTGTCGTCGTAACGCAGTCCGAGCGTAAGAGTCAGGTTCTTCCGCGCTTTCCATGTGTCTTCAACAAAGAGCCCGAAGGTTCTCGCCGCCGCATCCCAATTCCACAATTGCTGCGTGCCGGTCTGCGGGTTATACATGATGCCACTCTCATTTGTCGGCGCATCCTGCGCAAGCTTGAGCAGGTTGTCGAACGCAAATTTCGGTTGCGACCAGGGACCCTGGAACGGCTCGACATCATCGCCAAACCAGCCTTCGTAACCGAATTTCAACGTGTGAGTGCCCTTGACGTGAGTCAG